>ERZ1669250.113-NODE-113-length-42575-cov-16.545437_pt1 | contig 42575 bp, 44 predicted proteins | sample MGYA00579295_ERZ1669250 | MGnify/ENA primary metagenome ERZ1669250 (study PRJEB41166, sample SAMN08046056) | hot springs metagenome | biome: hot spring; feature: acid hot spring; material: thermophilic sediment; isolation source: thermophilic sediment from acid...
CCATCAGTGAAGTAAACGCCCTGCCTCAAGGTAAAAATGTAATGCTTGTAGTCGGAGCTAACAGTCCAATTAGAGGCTAATGCAGGTTCTACCCCATAAATGTTATTAGGATCCCAAATTACCAATGTTTGATATACAACGTTAAATATAGGGGTATCCTGTCCGTAAAAGCCTGTTGCTGGGTCAAGACAATCCGGAGATGTTGTTTGCGATATATCCACTAATTCGTTTGGGTTCGACGGGGCCAATGTAATCGTCTGATTTGAGACCACGGTGACTGTTGGCTTCGTAACGTTAGTAGTTGTAGGTGGTGGAGAAGGCGCAGTGGGCTTAGGATGATAAGTAACAGCAAAATAAGCGCCTAGTGCTATTACCACTATGATTACCACTATTAGGGTTATTAACGCAGCACGAGACAAACCCCCATTTAACCCTTGTCTAAGCACCTCTTAATGCTTATTAACTGACATTTAAGTTTTCCTATTTTAGAAATTGAATATTTGTATAATGCCTAGGTTATCATTATAAATACCCTGTTATGATTAATTATGTGAAGTATTCAATTAAACCTAGGAGACTTAGGCCTGGTTCTACAATAATGCTTGTGGCACCTGCCAGTTTTCCTCAGTATCCCAGTATGAATTTGATGCTTGGTATTCAACTCCTTAAGAAGATGGGTTTTAATGTAGTTCTTGGTAAGTCTGTTAGGGAGTCCTGGGTCCGCTGGCATTTGTCTGGACCTGATGACATACGCACTAAGGACTTACTCGAGGGATTTAAGAGGAGTGATGTTGATGCCATTTGGTGCGTACGTGGTGGTGCTGGTTCCCTAAGGCTACTTAACATGATTGATTATGACTTAGTTAGGGAGAATCCTAAGGTTATTGTTGGCTTTAGTGATATAACGGCGATACAAAACGCAATATACTCAATGACTGGCTTACCGTCACTACAGGGACCAATGCCCTCCGTAACGCCTAAACCCGGTGATGAGATAGGCTGGGCTAGGTTCAAAAGGGACTTGGAGTTGGCCGTGAAGATACTCACGGGCGAAACATTGGAGTTGAAACCTACTGAGGATGGCCCATATCCGAAAGTTATAAATCATGGAAGGGCTAGGGGAAGCATTATTGGTGGTAATCTAACACTCTTCACGTTGCTACAGGGTACGCCGTATAGGCCCGATCCAGGTAATAAGGTATTGTTCCTGGAGGATATTAATGAGGAGGCATATAGGGTTGATAATTACCTAACTGTATTAAGGTTGAATAAGGCTTTATCTACTGTTAATGCCATTGTTTATGGAGAATTCCCAGAACCTGAGGATAAGGGTCCTCATCCAAGCCTTGAGGAGGTTATTATTGAGGATACCAGGGGAGTTACAGGGGCGCCTTCATTCATTGGTTATCCCTGTTGTCATGGTGGTGATGAGCATGGATACAATGTGTATTCCGTACCAATTGGCATAGACGTTGAGGTTGATGCTGATGATGGAATTATGACAATGATTGAACCACTCACTGAGTAAACTAGGCTTTACTGCAGTTAAAATCGCTGGTTGATAACCTGCAGTATATTAATTCACCCGTACCTGGCTCAAGCTCCCTAGTATCTCCTAACTTGGCTAGGCCGTAGGCTCTAACTAACGTGCTTGATGCTGCGAATACACCATTATTCAACCTCCCAATAAAGAGGTTGTAGTACCTCCTCCTTCTCTCGTTATTTATAACGTCACTATTATACATGGTCGTTATAAACAACTCCGCACAGCATGGCTTAATCAATAGTATACCCGTATTTAATGCGGATTCCACACCATTAATCTCCCTAAGTAGCCCCGCAAGTTCCTTGATTGTTGATTCCAGGTCACCAACCTCATTATACATTGACGCAATTAAGTGGGTAAGCACGTAAGTGTCTGATGCATCATCTACATTAAGTTCCACACCATACTCCCTCCTCAGTATCTCAAACAATGCATACTTATTAACAACACCATTATGAACAACGTGCAATTCACCATCCCTCGTATAGACCATTGATGGATGAACGTTCTCAATTCTAATTAACTTCTTGTCTGCCGCGTTAAGTACGTGAAAGATCCCGTAAGACTCACCTGACATTAATAACCTACCTATTACCATCCCAAGTGATTGGTAATTATCATCCTTATAAATCGGCGTTAATGACCTGTAATACCACTTAAGTGCTGTACTAACGCCATAACTAACCACTGTGAATCCCCATCCATCACTGTGATTAATAACGCCACTGGGACCCATGGGATCTGCCTGGGCGGAATTCCTAAGGGCAGAGAGACCATTAATAACCAATTCACTGGCTGATCCATTGCTTGAGAATACGAATACCCTACACATTATCCCAGTATTCAAGTCGAATACTTAAAAATACATTGCTGTGCTTACTATCGTGAGCAATTGCATTGTTGGTAATGGAATTAATCTTACTGAGTTAGCGAATAGGTTTGGCACTCCCCTCATTGTTTATGATCTCGGCAGAGTTGAGGAGAATTATAGAGCCATTAGGGATTCCATTAATGCCAAGATCCTCTACTCAATCAAGGCTAATCCCAACCTGGCAATACTAACGCTACTCAGGAAACTTGGATCTGGAGCTGATGCTGCATCACCTGGTGAGATATTCCTAGCCACGAGGGCTGGTTTTGAACCCAGTAATATATTATACACGGGTGCCTATCGTTCACTTGATGATATTAAGTACGGAATTAATACAGGGGTCTTATTTAATTTCGACTCGAGAAGGGAATTCGAGAGAGCACTAGCCCTTGGTTACAGGCCTAGGACCATATTCTTCAGGGTTGACCTGGGTTATGGCAGGGGCTTTGCGCCTGGCGTCACATTGGCCGGTGAGGAGAGTAAGTTCGGCATGTTCTTGAACGACGCTATTGATGCATATAGCCTCGCTAAGTCCATTGGTACTGAGGAGTTCGGTATACATGCAATGATGGGTAGTAACGTTCTTGATTCTGATTACTTCATTAGGATTGCCGAGTTACTTAGGGAGCATGCGGAAACTATTGAGGATAGGGTTGGTATTAGGATTAGTTATTTCGATATGGGTGGTGGGTTTGGTATACCGTACAGACCAGGTGAGAAATCCCTTGACTTGAGTAAATTAAGTGTACTTAGGAACTTCTTCCCTGGTGAGTTATGGGTTGAGCCTGGTAGGTTCATTGTTGGTAATGCGGGTTACCTGGTGACTAGGGTTATTGAGGTTAAGAGGAAGGGTGGTAGGACCTTTGTTGGTGTTGATGTTGGCATGAACGTTCTCATTAGACCCATGCTTTACGGTGCCTATCACCAAATGATCACGTGTGGCAATAATACTGAGGTAACTGAGGTTGTTGATGTTGTTGGGCCCATTTGTGAGAATACTGATAAATTGGCGATTAATAGGGAATTACCGAGGGTTAGGGAGGGCGACTTACTCATTATTCTTAATGCAGGTGCCTATGTCTATTCAATGAGTAGTAATTACAATGGTAGGCCCAGGCCTGCTGAGATCGTTGTTTACAGGAATGAGTACGGAATAGCCAGGTTTAGGGAACCACTTGATTCACTTGTTACTGGGCAGGTCATTCCTGGCTTTATTTAGGTTACTTACCACTATTTATTCACCAGGACAACTTTGCTTAAATAGGCCTTCCTTCTCCAGTATCACGTGTCGGCATGGGATGAATTAATGAAGACTGTTGGTTCAATAAGCAGCATTAGGGAGTTGTTTCTCAAGGCTAGGTCAGCCGGTTTTAATGTTGCTGAGTTGATGAATAATTACCTGCGTAGTGAGCCTCTATTCAACTTCATTGGTCTTGAGTTTGTTGAGGTTGGTGATGGTTTTGTTAGGGCTGTTTTTCCCTATAAGCGTGAGATTTTGAGGCGTGGTGGTATGGTTCATGGTGGTGTTGTTATGACTGTTATTGATACTGTCCTTGGTACTGCCGTGATGACTGTTAATGATGGTATTGATCAATACACGGCGGAGCTTAAGGTACACTTCCTAGAGCCATTAATAAATGGACCATTCACAGTAGAGGGCAGGGTAATAAGGGCTGGCAGGCACTTGGCAGTTGCAGAGGCCCACGTATACGACACAAACAAAAAACTATGCGCCGTGGGAATAGGAACGTGGTTCATGGTAAAGAATAGTGGGCAGAAGGGCAATAATCATTGATTCCCAGGGTTAATTATTCTTATTAACCTAGGCTTGGAATTTACTTAATGTATAGGGTTCTGGACCTGACCAGGCTTTATCCTGGTGGTGTCGCCACGAGATTACTAGCTGACCTTGGTTTTGATGTTATTAAGGTTGAGGATACGGAGGTTGGTGATTACCTCAGGGAGATATCGCCAAAGCTCTTCGAGTGGTTGAATGCTGGCAAGAGGAGCATTGCCATTAACCTAAAGACTAATGAGGGCAGGGAACTATTCTACAAACTGGTTAGGGACAGTCACGTGGTTATTGAGGGCTTTAGACCTGGCGTTACCAAGAAGCTAGGTATTGATTATGAAACCCTCAGGGGTATTAATAATAGGATTGTTTACTGCTCAATAAATGGTTATGGAGAGTATGGCCCATACTCAGGGCTTCCAAACCATGACATTAACACAGTTAGTGTCGCCGGTTTACTAGACCCTAACCTCTTCAGTGATGGCGTGCCTAGACCACTCACTGTGCAAGTTGCCGATGTTGGTTCAGCCCTACTATGTGTCATTGGAATACTAAGCCTACTGCTACGTGGTATTGGCGGTAGGGTTGAGGTCTCAATGATGGAGACTGCATTACTCTTCAATACACTAAACATGGCCATGACGTATGAAAACGCCGACCCAAGCCTAACAGGTAAGTACCCATTCTATAACGTCTATAAGTGTAGGGATGGCTACATAACAATTGGTGCCATAGAGATTAAGTTCTGGCAGGGACTATGCAGGGCATTGAACCGTGAGGACCTAATCAATAGGCAGTTCGATAAGGAAGCCATAAGCGAATTAAGTAAGGAATTAAGTAAGTACACGGTTGCAGAGGCCCTCAGGCTTCTTTGGAGTTATGATGTACCGGCGGCCCCCATAAACTCCATAAAGGACTTCGAAAAAGACCCACAATTAACTGCAAGGGGCTTTAATGGAAAGGACTTCCTCAACCCATTATTAATAAATGGCATTAGGCCAGGCATGAGGGGTAGAGCGCCAAAATTGGGTGAGAACACCATGGAGATATTGATTGAAATGGGCTTACCACGTGATGAAATAAGTAAATTAGCCGAATTAGGCGTAATCATTAAATTGACCTAAATAAACAATAATTGAACCTCAGGTAATAAACCACTTTCACGACCCATCTCAAGTAGTACTCTAATCGCCTTCTCACCGTCGACGCCCATATCCATTGTATAGTCATTCACGTACATCCTAACGAACCTGTCAGTATCACTCATGTTCAAACCCCTTGAGAACTTCATGGCGTGCGTTAGAGCCTCCTCTCTATGGCTCATTGCGTATCTAATGGACTCCAGCAATGCTTCCTTAACAGCCTTGGCCATGTCGATTCCCAGGGACGCCCTAACAACATCTAGGCCTAGGGGTGTTGGTAGTTTTGTCTCTTCATACCACCACTCACCAAGATCAATGACCTTCTTAAGGCCATACCTTTCATAGGTTATTTGGCCCTCGTGTATTAGGGCGCCGGCATCAACAACACCGGCCTTCACGGCATCCATAATTCTATCAAAGGGTATCTCCACGGTCTTTACATTAGGCATTGCTAACCTGACCATTAACGTCGCCGTGGTGTAGGTGCCTGGTACAGCCACTAGCTCAGGCTTTGCGGTGTTACTCACAATGACTGGGCCGTACTTAAACCCCATGGATGCACCGACCCTAAGTATGTAGTATTTACTACCTATGTATGCCATGGCGTGTGTGCTCACAGCCGTGATGTCGATCCTACAATGGACCGCCAATTTATTTAGTGTCTCAATGTCGACCAGGAATTCCCTAACCGTGAATGGCACTTTAATCAGACCCTTCTTTAGTGCATAAAACATGAATGCATCGTCTGGATCAGGGCTATGTCCAATCAATAACTCCATCATGCTGGGGTTTCGCCCTGTGGTATTAAGTTTTATTGCCTAGGAATCGTAGGCAATTATTTATGCCGAATATCCTCAGCTCCTCATTAATCCCTGAAATGACCCTATCATCAACCCTATACCTAATGGCACTAAAGTACTGCCTAATTAATTCTCTGGACACGCCAAGCTTACCCGCGGTATACTGAATAACAGGTTCCGGGTCCTCCTCAAAGAGTTTGAGGGACCTTTCAATGGCGTTTACGACCATGTTCAACTCCTTCTCATCATAATTCCTAGTCACAGCCATGACCGCATACACCAGGGGTAGGCCGACCCTCTCCCTCCATAGCTCACCCACGTCTAGTATGTACGGGTAACCAGCATCAACCATCCTCAGGGCATCATCACCAATAACAAGCACAGCACCAAAATCCCTCAACGCCCTGTATGGATCATCAATGACCTTAAGGTCAATACCCAATAACCTCCTCACAGCCATTGCATTAACGCTTGTGTCACTAACGGCCGCATAACCGGAGCCCAATCCCCTGAATAACCTGGCCGATATTACTGCCCCATCACTATAAATCGCGATCTTTGGAACGACGTATAACACGTCACAGTTATGCGCAGCGTGTGTTAGTGGCACGAAGCCTATGCTTGTCCTGCCCTCCAGGAGTAGCCTTATTGACTCATTATTACTAGCCCATATTGGATTAAGCCCCGAGTAATAGAAGAGTGGGTTCGAGTGCGCGTACTTTAGTCTAACGATACTCATCATCACCATCCTTACGCACTACTCACCTCGGTGATTATCCTATGAAATGTATCCCTCAGGAATAGTCTCAGGCCAGCCTCACGGGCTATGTGCGCCAACTCGTTAAGCATTACTGATTCCCTAGAGCCCGCTTGCCTAAGTACCTGCTCATTGATCATCGTGCCAACCAAGTCATTAGCTCCGGCCATTAGCAAGGTTGATATAAGTCTCTTACCGGTCGAGATCCAGTAAGCGCCTATCCTCTTGATGGAGTCCCCAAGTATTAGCCTTGAGATGGCTATGACCTTTATATCATACTCCGTGGATGCCGGACCCTTAACCAAGCCATCCTTATATAACTTCGTGTTCCAGGGAACGAACTTTATCGGTATGAACAATAGTATACCATGGGTCTTCTCCTGAACCTCCTTAATCGCGAAGACATGCTCAACAATGTGACTTGGCTTCTCGATGTGGCCGTAGAGCATAGTGGCATTGCTCATAAGCCCGACTCTATGGGCTTCCTCCTGAATCCTGAGCCAGGTCTCGGCATTGAACTTATACGGAGTTATCACCCTTCTAACCTCCTCATTAAGTATCTCAGCACCACCCCCACTAAGTGCGTCAAGCCCAGCCTCCCTGAGTCTCGTAAGGACCTCTCTCGTACTCATCCTCCAAACCCTTGCGTAGAAGTCTATCTCCGCTGCCGTAGGCCCCTTAATAGTTACGTCAGGCGCCGCCCTCTTAACTGACCTAAAAACATTCTCAAAATACTCAATGCCTAAATCGGGGTTGAAGCCACCGTTTATATGAAGCTCCGTTACACCAAAATGCGCCTTAGCCTCCAGCACACCCTTGGTTATCTCCTCGGGAGTTCTAACGTAGGCCTCTGGATGACCCTTAGGCCTGTAGAAGGCGCATATTGGGCATTGAGCCACACATATGTTTGAGTAGTTAATAACTACGTTATTGACCACGGTAGCCGTATCGCCAGTTATCTTCCACGTAAGCTCGTTCGCCACGCGGGCTAGATCCTTAAAATCACATTCTCTCATGAATTCCTCAACATCGGTCTTAGTAATGCCATTAGTCACGGCATTACGTAAGTCATCTATTGTGCACATGACATCGCGTTAAAAGTCACATCCCTTTTAAATATTGATTTCATTATTCTATTTATTTCATTACCAGCAATCACGTGATAACTTAAATAATGCCGCTTATTACGTAGCAACGTGCCTAATCATTGGAGCCCCATGGTCGAGAAGGCTATTTATGAAGAGCAGTTAAGTCCACGTGACATTGAGGAATTGTTTAAGGCTGATCTTTGGGAACTTGGGTCTGCCGCTGAGTACTTGACAAGGAAGTACTTTGGTAATGTCGTCACGTTTATACCGAACATGATACTTAACTACACAAACGTGTGCGTAATAGCCTGTAGGTTCTGCGCCTTCTATAGATTACCTGGACACCCAGAGGCCTATACGCTAAGTGCCGAGGAGGCTTTGCGTAGGGTTATGGCTATCGATAGGGAATTCGGCATTAGACAGGTCCTGATCCAGGGAGGCATAAACCCTGAACTAGACATTGAGTACTACGAGAGGTTATTCAAGGCATTGAAGGCTAAGCTACCTCACGTGGCCATTCATGGACTAAGCCCAATAGAGATTGATTACCTGGCTAGGAAGCATAGGATGAGTTATAGAGAGACACTAGACAGGCTTAGGGAGTCTGGCATGGACACATTGGCTGGTGGTGGCGGTGAGATACTGGTTGATAGGGTGAGGAAGATTATTGCGCCTCATAAGATCGATACCGATACCTGGCTAAATATAATGGAGACAGCCCATAAAATGGGCATAATGAGTAATGCAACAATGATGTATGGTCACGTGGAGACCATAAGTGATCAGGCTGAGCATCTCTATAGGATAATTGAGTTGCAGAAAAGGACTCATGGGTTCCTATCTTTCACGGCCTGGAACTTCGAGCCAGGCAATAGTGAATTGACCAGGGAGGTTACATACCCATTAACCTCAGTCACGCTGTTGAGGATGGTCGCCGTGGCTAGGCTCGTCTTTAAGAACATACTGCCCAATATACAATCAAGCTGGCTAACAAATGGCCTTGATGTTGCTCAATTAACCCTTAAGTTTGGTGCTAATGACTTTGGTGGTACGCTCTATGAGGAGAGGGTTATACCGGCTACAGGGCTTAAGATGCTGGTATTGACTAGGGACTCCATTATTGGTATGATTAAAGACCTGAGGCTAATACCTGCTGAGAGGGATAATTGGTACAAAATTGTTAAGGTATATAACTAGGTATTGAATGAGCATTTGATAAATCCATGGTCTGGTCCAATGTTAATGCCATAATTAAGCATGGAATACGTATACGCCGGGTTACTTGCTGATCCTGGGCCGTATACTTCATTTTGAGGAGGAATGTTTTGGGAATACCAAGGACTTAATACATTCAGGGGGAAACTACGTCAGGCCAGGGCACCAATGAAGTGATGTGGATTTAAATTTATATTACATTATTGTATTACTGATGTGCGGCAGTATTGTAATTACAGTAAGAATGCCAAAGGCATTGAGGAAGGGAATCCTTTTAACAAGCGTTAAAGAACAGGCTAATGTTGCCAGGAAATTAGGCGTATCGGTAATCCCCATGTAAAACTTCTCATTAGTTACTTTGGCTCGTGTCTGCGCAATAATCTTAATTAATTAGTGCCTATGCCCTGGGTCTTGTTATGTGGAAGAGGGTTTCCATACTGGTTAAGGTTTTCGAGAAGAGGAACTCCGTGATTACCTGGGTAGATAACAAGCCAATACTCGTGGTTAAATACGGCAATAACTACTACGGGACGCTCGCCATATGCGCCCACATGGGCTGCGCACTACTAACAGACGTCAATGGCTACATAGCAACTTGCCCAGCGCATCAAGCAAAATACGACGTCAGGACCGGCGAAATGATTGAGAAGCCACAGGTGAGGCCTGACGTGCTCTGTGAATACGCTGACGTGAAGACACCATTACCAACCTATAAAGTTAGGGTCACGCAGGATGGATTTCTCGAGATTGACGTCTAGCTTTGATGTTAATGCATTTAATGCATTTAAAATCGTTATTTAGGTAATGTCGCAATACTCATTTTCTTAGCTAACCATTTAAATACCTACTACCGAGAAAAATACCTGACTTAATCAGTGAAGAACATGCCATTCTTCGTATTTAACACTCCCTTACCATCCAAAGCCTTCTTTATTGATCTTAGCACGTTAAGCGCATTACCAAGCTCGTACTTTAACCATGTAGACCGTACAATACCAACACCGTGATGATGGCTTATGGAACCACCGTTCCTTAATGTGGTCTCCATTGCCTTATTCCATATTTCCCAGTAGGTATTTACGTTGGGCTTGAATAGTATTGTGAAGTATATGCATGCGCCGTTAATGTATAGGTGCGATATGTGGGCCATGACGCCTAATACACCGTTAGTCTTAAGCAGTGAATCCCTGAAATCCATATACAATGAGGCAATCCTGGACCAGGTGGCCGAAACCTCTATCGTGTCGAACCACAACCCATACCTCTTAACCATCTCAATCTCCTCCTCAACGTTGAATCTCGTCCTTAACCAATCCTCAAAGTACTTGCTCCCCACGTAATCACCGCCGCGACTTCTAATAATCTCATCAGCCCTCCTCCACAGCACTTGTACCAGATCATCATAGTAACCCTCAAAGCTAATTATTAGTAATGACTTATTAAGGCCGAACCTAAGCGATGCCTCGCTCTCATCATAAAGCCTAGCAACGGCTGGAACAATCCTCTTCATCATTAATTCCCTAAGAGCCTCGATACCCTGCTCAAGGGAGTTAAATCCGTATGCGCCGTAAATGGTAGATGTTGGTAACGGCACGATCCTAAGCACGGCCTTTGTGACCACGCCGAGCATGCCCTCCGATCCAATGAATAGGTACTTAAGTGATGGTCCTGTCGATGCACGGGGGACATTATTGCCCCTCAACCAAGTGACTTCGCCATTGGGTAGTACAACCTCAAGGTTTATCACAATGTCCTCTATATTACCGTATAACGTGCTATACTGGCCCGAGCTCATTGTAGCTATTAAGCCGCCTATTGTTGCGTAATTGAATGATTGCGGAATATGCCTAAGGCTATACCCCATCTCATTCAGTTTAATCTCAACATCCCTCAACCTGGCGCCAGCCTCAACGGTTATTAATGAGTCATAAGTATTAATGTCTATGACCCTATTCAATTTAGTCATGTCAATAACTATTGACCCAGCGCCGTATGATGCACCTGTAACACTTGAGCCACCACCATAAACAACCACGGGCACTACATCATTGCTCTCATTAATTATTCTCAGGGTTAGCGATATATCATTCACGCTCTCGGGCATAATAACCGCGAGAGGCCTTGGTAACTCCTCGTTAAGTACCTGCTCACGCATTATTAATAACGGCCAGAAATCCCTGGAGTACCTCCTTAATGCCTCGTCACTTATTATTACCTTATCATGACTCAAGGCGTTAATTAGTTTCTCAATTATGCTCTGCATCTCATCCCCTCAACAATCCTCTTAACAACATCCCTATTTAATGATAGTCTCTCCTCGCCAGGCTTAATTCGTAACTCCACGTTAACATGAATTCCCCTAATAATGTCATTCAATGACCAATCACCCCTAAACACCTTCAATAATGCAGCAACACCCCTAGCCGTTGCCTCCACATCCCTCTGTCTTTCAACGACGGTGCCTAGTGCCGTAGCCAATAACCTAAGGAATAGGGCACTCCTTGATAAGCCACCATCAACCCTAACAACATCAACCCTTGAGTAATTCTTAATTTTATCGAAGATTAGGCCTATTAATTGAACGACGCCCTCAACAACAGCCCTCACGAAGGCCTCCCTAGTGGTGTTTAGCGTTAAGCCATCAATTAAACCCCTTGCGCATGGCCTAGGCGGCACGTTAACACCGGCCAATGCTGGTATAACCACTATATCCTGGGTACTAACATTGGTTAAACCATCTAATTCCTGCGGTGAAGACAGCAGTCCAAGCTTAACTAGCCAGTCAATTACCGAACCGGTCGCTGGCAGGAAACCCTCAACTCCATAAAACACACTACCTCCATACTTAAGTATGAGGAGCGGTAATAAACCACCACCAACAAGTCTAAACCTATCAATAACGGCGTCAACGAAGGAACCTGTACCATTCGTAACCTTACCACAACCAACGCTTAGGCAGCCCTCACCAACCATTGCTGCTTGCTGGTCTGCTATTAAAACCCCAACGGTCATTCCGTTGGCCTCCCCAAACTCATGAACATTATCAACAACCTCAGGACTTACCTCCCTAGGTATTTTCAGTAAATCATAAATTAGGTCAATCCTACTTAAATTACCTGGATGCCAAAGTCCCGTTAATGCCTCATTACCGGCATCATTAACATACCTATTACTAACGAGATACGCCAGGTATGAACTCAATGTACCAATGAATACTTCACCCTTCCTTGCACGTTCAATTAAGTCCTGCCTATTCCTCAACAACCAGAGTACTTGGGTAACGGGTGATGTCGGTATTAGGATACTGCTCATTAGTGGCAAATGTCTCATGAATGAGTATGGGAATTTATTAACAATCTCCAGACCTCTCCTGTCTAACCACGTGATTATATTAATGAGGGGATTACCCGACTTGTCCCAGGCGATTATTGATGCCCTATATGTCGAAATACCGATGTACTTAACACCCTTATCCCTAGCCGTATTAATTAAGTGATTGAAAGCTAACCTAAGCGCGTTTGCGTCCTGCTCAACGTAGTAATTGGCGGGGAATAGCATTGGCACGTTTACAGTCTCGGAATACCTCTGGTTAAGCTCATCATCATATATTATGAGCTTAATGTTTGTGGTCCCAACATCAATGACCCCAAGACTCATGAAACCACCCTCCTAATGCTTACCCTCTCCACGTCCGGTAATTCAATTACTGCGGCATCACCATTAATTACGTACTCCCTATCATTAATCATGACCCTACATCCACCGCAGGGAATTATTACCCTACGTATATCCCTACTAACCCTATTACCTGGGTAGATAGGTAAATCACTATTTATAGTTATGAACTCATTAGACTTACTCATTAATTCCCTAGCCATTATTTTACCACTCTCAATTACAATGCTTGGGTCGTAGATTTCAATGGCTGATTGACCAACAGCCCTAAACTCAGGGAATGGATTAAAGGGTTTAAACACGGATATTACCAGGGTATCCGCAATAACCCACTCATTATTCACTAAGACCCTCTCAACCCTACCTAAACCCTTAACATACCTAACCTTGCCAATAATGACCTCAACATCACCACTTGCAGTCCTAACATTCAGTTTTGTTGGCGATACGACATGGGCAGTAGCACCGCGCCTCATTAATTCCCTGGCCAGTGATATGGCGTATGTATTGTCTCCGTAAATTATTACGTTCTTGCCAGGTAATAAATCGTAATGCAGCATATCCAATACGGCATGGTGTGGGTAAATCCCCGCGGGTCTCTCACCATAAATACCCAACTCTGGCATTGTCATTACCCTAAATCCCGTAGCCACCAAGGCATTATCACTGAGTCTCCTGTAACCACCTCTCCAAACCTCGTATACAGTACTATCAATTTTAATGGCTGTTGTGATTAATCGAATATTAACCTCGTTCAATGCATCATTAATTACGCCCCTAACCTCAGGTATTAAGGCATGAATTCCACCAGCATAATCCCTATACTCAATTACCTCAATATCAACGCCTAACCTACGTAACTCCAGCGCCAGTGAGAGCCCGGCCAACCCAGCACCAATTACCGTGTAACCAACCATGAACTACCACCCGACTTGGTTAATTCCCTCGGTTCAATCCCCAACTCCTCAGAGATAACCTTAATTGCCCTACCAAGGCACATACCCTGACAAACACCCATGCCTAACCCAGTCCTGAAAATAACACCATCCAGCGTCCTAGCACCACGTCTTATCGCCTCACGAATATCGGCCCTAGTAACCCCCATACATGGGCAAACAACCTCGCCTTGGTCATCACTAATGGTTCCACTAGATTCAATGGCGTCCTTCGTCATTACCATGGGCTCCACCTCCTTAACGTCATCCTTGGGTACCAATTCTATTCCAGCACCACTAAGCATTTCAACTACCCTCTTAGCTATTGCTGGTGCTGCCGTTAGGCCAGGTGATTCAATACCCACTAAATGAATTACGTGCCTACCCAACCTGCTATACGTAATTATGAAATCATCACCCTCAGGTATAGGCCTAATACCCGCGTAGGCCCTTATTGGTGTGAAATCCCTATTCCTCAATAAGCCACTAAACTTCCTGGCTAATACATTGATGTCATCCTCATTAACAGCCCTATCATCCCTACCACTCACTGATAGACTTGGTCCCCATATGGTCGTGTTGAATACAGTAGGTATGATAGCACCACCCTTAGTCCTTGGGTTAGGTATTAACTGGAGCGGTGCAATTATATTCCTGGTTTGCTCACCCCAAAACACAAGCATTACGCCCTTACCGAACTCAAGCCTATACTCATCACCAAATAACCTGGCAATGTCTGCCGAGTAAAGCCCAGCGGCATTAATGACATACCTAGTCCTGTACTCACCCCTATTAGTAATAATGATAAACTCATCATCTAAAGCCCTAACGCTCCTAACCTCGGTATTAAAGGCAAAGTCAACACCATTCAACCTACAGAAGTTGAATAGTTGCGACACTAATTCGAAGGAGTTTATGACCCCATAACCCTCAACCTCAACCGCACCTAAACCGTTGATGTTGGGTTCACGTTTACGTAATCCCCGCGGGCCGAGAATCCTAACCCTAAAGCCGCGCTTACCATATACATAATTGAGTATTAACCACACGGCGGGTAGCGCAATTAGGTGGCTAAGGTTCTGGGCCACTAATAAGGTGCTTAATCTCTTGACCCTAACATGAAGCCTCTTTGCAATGCCATCATATAGCCTATTGCCCTCAACGGCTAATTTACTCCTTAGTGAATTGAATGGTGGTTGAACAACATGAACAACACCTGCATGTCCCTTGGAAACACCGAAGCCGGGCTCGGTCTCCTTATCAATGACGATAACCCTAACCCTATAATGCGCAAGTTCATAGGCAATGAACAAACCAACAACGCCAGAACCTATTATGGCAACGTCATAACTCATGACCAACACCCCGCCTAATACCTCCTATCTGCATTACGAACCAGGTAATAGTTAGTAGGAGGCCTATTAATTCCGTGGGTAGTAGCAATGTTGATAGTCCTGGTTGGTATAGCCTTATGTATGTGAAGGCAATCATTAGCATTACTATGTAGGAAAGGAGCCCCACTGAAACCACATAACCCAAGCCCCTGGCCCAGGTATTATTGCTTACGTATGCCCTAAGCATTAATAATGTAATTAGCATTATAGGCGCTGTGGATAGTAAGCCGTAGATTAATAATGGTTTGTCGCTCATTAAGTAGGATTGAATGGCTTGAACATAAATAAGTACGTATAGAAGTACTGGGATAATTATTGAAAGGATTATCAATGTGTGCAAGCCATGCCTAATCCGCATTAGTACTAAGCCGATTATTGAGAATAGTATTAAGCCTATTAAATACCCTAGAAGCAGTGGTGGTGCCTCACCAGTATTGCCTAGGTAATTAAGTAAGCCCGTTGTTAGGGTTATTAGTCCAATAATTGATGCAGTAACCACTGAACCACTAATAACACTAAGCACCTTCACGGGCACTGACCTAGGCGCCTTCCTGCCCATAGGTAGTAATGACACTGCTGTTAGGTCTATGATCAGGGCTATTATTAGCCATAGGAATAATGGTGTATAAATCACTGGTACGTACGCAGAATTCCCACTTACATATACCTGTGATCCTAATTCAGCAAGCGTTATATTACTAAGGCCATACCTTGAGTATGGAAGCTCATTAAGCGATATCTGCAGTGTTAATGGGAATAGGCTTGATAAGTCCCTGTAATTGGATACGTTGGGTAATGAATATATATTGTCTATTAATGGGAATCCTTGACTAAATACTATTGGCCCTCTGCTCATGTTGAAGTAGAAGAAGTCAAGGGGTATGTTGCTCTTCAGCACGTACTCGTTCAGGGCTGGTAGTTCCCAGTTATAATCAATGAAGGCTATTAATGAGGCATGCGTGAGTAGTGTATGCGATACGTAATCCTCCTTGGCGTAGGGTGATATGACTATTAGGGGGACCCTGACACCCAGTGGTTCACCATTAATTATTGGTGGTGGTACATGGTCGTAATAACCACCGAATTCATCCCAGGTTATGAAAATGACCGTTGAATTCCATATTGGGCTCTCCTCAACCGTATTAATTATGTAAAGAAGCCAAGCCTCACCATACAACATGTTGTTTGGTGGCCCCATGTCATTTATTGGGTTTGGCATTACCCATGAAACCGCGGGTAACGAACCATTCATGACCTCACTAATGAAGTCACTCCATGTCTGTACATGCGATGAGTATCTATTAATACCGTAGAAATACTTAATATCGAGGAGGCTCGGAGGCTCCCTGGGGTCTATGTAGTATCCCCAACTCACGTGGTACTGGCACAACTCCGCAAATATGCTCTCTTGAACTGGTATGTATGGTGGTGGGCCGTAATCATCTATGACAGGTGCATATGCCGCGTATAGGAAGAGGTGGTTTGGTGCACTTTCCGAGAGGTATGGCGTGAAGTAATTGTCGGCAAGCCCATACTCCTCAGCCAAATCCCAAATGGGTGCAACCTGATCAACAGTGTAGTAATAAAGCGACTGTGGGCCTGAACCCCTTACCCAACCATCCATTTTCCCGTAATCCCAATCTGCATGGTACGGTATATACCCCTCATTAGGATTCTTTGTGTAGTAAATACCTATAGGTACGGGCTCCAGATAACTGGGTATTTCACTCATGGTAAGTAGATTATTAGGTATCGTAAATTGAACAATTAAGGAACCGTTCAATGTACCGTTGGTTGGGTACACACCGAATATGTTGTCAAAGCTATGATTCTCCAGGAATATTATAATGACATGCTTAATGGGAGTCCTAGTACTCAATTGAGATGCTGTTAGGGTTTGGCATTGCGGTACCATAGAGATCAAGGCATTACCCTGGTATGTACCATAGATAAAAAGCCCAAGTAGTACTAGGGATAGGGCAATAGCCACTATAATTATTATAGTGAATTGTAAACCATACTTACCAATCAACATTATATTTGTAATTCACTCATTACTATTTAAACATCGGCAATACTTACTAATATACATTGAATCCATGAATTATATATAATTTATTTACTCCACGGTCTCCAATCATAGAGATACCCACCGCTTATTATTGCAAGGACCGAGCCCCAGGTTAGGCCTCCAGCAGCGAGTATCCACATTAGTATACCAAGGAAGACCATTACCAAGCCCAATACTCTGCAAATCTCAGGCCTTGGATAGAGTAGTGGTACCAGTGATAGTATTAGGGTTATTCCACCAAGTATGAAGGCATTTATTAATGATGTGCTCACGAATAATACTCTGAAGTACATCATTGGCATTAGGAGGAGTATTACGGCTGATAGTGAACCCAGGTAAACTCCCCAGAAGGGTATCCTACCCCTGAGCGAGCGCCACTTATCCCTAATGAAGTAACCAATGAGTGGCGGTACCAATACTGCCAACACTACGATGGGTGTCAAGGGTAGCGCAAAGAGTAGCGCTATCATTACGAAGAGGTATGAGGGCGGCTTAATCAAGGCGAGAAGTACTGAACTAACGTATATGAATAATGCGTATACTATTATTAATGATATGAAGGTGTCAAGGCCCATCCTCCTAACCACACCTGGGTCATAATTATTCTCCTCCATAATAACCACGGGTATAACGCCGATGAATACCACGGTCAGAAAAACCGCCAGGGTGAGGATTATTAATGCAAAACCAAGTAGTGACGGCCTAACCCAGAAGTAAATCCAAGTAACCAGGTTCACGGCAAATAGGGCAGGTAGTATTATGACCTTACGTCTCCACATACTAACGAGACCGAAACCAAACCTAGTGAAGAAATCCACAAATAACTAATGTAAGGCATATCCTTTAAGGTTAATCCATATATAACCTTTATAGGTTATTAGAAAAATGAAAAAGAAAATAAATAGTAATTTTGATATAAATAAAACGTTAATGCCCATGGCCTTAACCAATCCCGTTACTTGGTACACTATTATACGTTGTTACACCACTTGAACTACAAACTATTACTGCTGGTGTCACTGTAACATTTAATCCACTGTATGATAGGCCACCGACACTTACGTAGTATGCGTAAGTCGTTAAGCCATACATCGTACCACTGCTAATCGTTTGATTAACGACATATGGTAAGCCAGCCGCTATTATATTAACGCCACTTAAGCTACCTGACGTTGATGTCAGGTTGACCGCATACATGAATACGTTACTCATGCTCGCCGAACTCATGCCTAGTGATGCTGTGATTTGAACAGTGGCTGTTGGGCAACTTGGCATTAGTGGGTTGGGTAGTGGTACCGTGACCGTCTTGCTAATGAGCTGACCATTAGGCGCACTCAGCGTACCTATTGACTGAGCAATCACTGGCGCATACTCACCTGGTTGCGTTGATGTTGAGTAAACCCAGCCGTACATTAGGACGTTACTTATTTGGGCCGTTGGTAGGTATATCTTGACTGGGCCCGGTATGTCGGCATTAATGGCAATACCCAACGTTGATGCAGCGATGAGTAGTGCTATCACGAGAACAAAACCTATTGCTGTTAGTTTCCAGTTCATACTATTGTTTCTATCTCGTTTTAGTTCTAAAGTTTAGTCCATAAATATGACATATATTTATTGTGATAAAAGTTACTTAAGTAAAAGGATCAATTTCTAATTAAATTCTTTACATAAATCAAGTGTCTAATTCGATCGAGGAGTACGTTATTGATGACGCATTAACGTAATAGGCATATATCTCTACATTATAGAGCGGTAGTAATTCTAACACTATTTCTGATATTATCGACAGTACTCCCACGTTCTGTGGGGTTATTGTCACTGTTATTCCTAAGACCGTGGCGGTTATATTCGCGGCATATACCGTAACATTTTGCATAACGGCACTACTCATGCTTATTGTAACATTATAACTGGAGTCAAATCCGATCATTAACTGCCCTGAAGGCATGTAAAGTGTACTGGCTTGGTAAACAACCACTGGTATGCCATCATAATTACCCGCGCTGAATGAGATATAACCTGACGCCTTAATTACCGGTGAATATATGTAAATTATTGGGTCATTACTCATTCTTAATTCTCTCGATGATTTAAAATGGTCGTGATAAGATGCGCTTATGTTCAATAAGATAATTGTTAATAATGCTCCTAAAATTAAAATGAGAATAAGTCCCTTATTCATAATTCAATGATTAATTTAATGAAGCGCCATTAAAGTATTTTTAATATATATGCTATGTAATGCTTTATAGATCACCACTAACTCCAGGTTAATTTCCACTCCTTAACTCTCCTAACAATGCCCAGCTCCATGTCGCCCTCAATGTAGAAGCCAGTAATTACTTGCGTCACCTTTATATCACTAAGTGGGTCGAAAGGTGTACCATCTAATTTTATCCTAGCCTCTCCGGCCCATATCTGTGGGCTCTCCCTTGGTGTGAATGTGAACTTTGCATACCAATGTATTAGCTGTGCAATACCGGGTGTACCATCCGGCAGTGGTGGTAATACCCTTACTGACAATAGTGGGAACGTCACTGTATTGTCGGTCCTAGGCATTAATGCCTTAAACGCGTCCAACTGCTCAAGGCCCAACCTACTACTTAACGCAACCTCAGCCCTCATTAACTCACCACCCCTCTCCAACGTGCCTATTGCTAATCCATAATCATTCACTAATAACCTAATGTCAGCAAGCTTCTTCGGCGCACCCGCCAACTCCCTACCAGCCGCCAATGCCGCATCATTTGTCACGTAAATATACGGTATATAATAGGCAAGTTCAATACCCTCAGTCTTTACCGGTATCGCCACCAACGCCTCCCTGTAGACTCCAACGGTTGATATGCCATAATCACCAACCCAAAACGCGGTCACCTCAAGGGCTAGGTCAACACCCTCAGGCAATAGTGGCTCCACACTTTTCGGATCAATATTAGCCAACGCCATAACTACCCTAACCCTACTATAGTTTATGATTGATGATTGGGGATACAATGGTGCATTTAATGGTATTCCAAAACCCTTATCACCACCCTTAAGGACCATTATACTTGATTTATATCTATTTAGATTTAAGTATTAGTACTATTTATATTATTTACAAACCATAATTCTGAATAATGTCATCAGCAGCATCAAGGCTTAACGTCTCCACTGTACCATCCTCAATGAGCAACGCCCTAGCATCCCTAAACAACTTCTCAATAATAAACTCCCTACTGAGTCCATAGGCGCCAAATACCTGCAGTGCATCGTGTGCAACCTCAAAGGCTATCTTCTTCGCATATATCTGGGCAGCCCTGGCATACCTAGGTGGTGTTGCGAATGACTGTTCAATAAAGAACTTAGTGTATACGTAGTCCATGGCCCTCCTAACGTAGTACCTGGCCGTCTCCACCCTCTCAAACATTTCATACATCCTCAACTTAATGTTCTTATGCTCAATCAATGACTTACCACCCTGTACACGGGTCTTCGCATACCTCAGGGCTTCCTCAAATGCCGCCCTTGCGAGCCCCACGGAGTACGCGCCCATGTTTACACTCGTTAAATTAAGTAGTTGATCTGAGAACACCTCATAGAATGGTGGTTGAACAATCACATAATCATCAGGTACATGTACATTATCAAAGTATACGGGCCCCTGTGGGCAATCCCTATTACCAAGCATATCAACAGGCTCGCCCTTCCTAACACCCCTCAGGTTAAGTGGCATTATCACGAATGCGCCATCCCTGAGACTCTTACCATCCTTTAACTGTGCGTGAAGGCCCATGTGGGTGCATATTGGCGCCGCTGATACCCAGGCGGACTTCTGTCCATTTATGACCCACTCATCACCATCATGCTCAATAACCACGTTACCCCTACCGAAGGACCCAACATCCTTATCCCTAAAGGCCAGTATGTAGTCACTACCATGCTCAGGCTCAGTAACTCCCCAACAACCGATGTACTTACCCTCAGTGTCCTCGAGCCAGGGCTTAACAAGCTCATCCCTAACCCTCTCTGAACCGAACAATGCGGCTATTGTGAAGGGTATTGCGTCAACACCAATAAGTGTTGCGAAACCAAGACTAGCCCAGCCAAGTTCCTCATCAATTATGTACCTCTGTAGGTTCGTTAATTCCAAGCCACCACGCTCTTTCGGTAAGTGAATCTTATGTAGTTCCATCCTCTTCATCTCCTTAATTGCATCATATAACGGTGAACCAAGTGCGATCCTATTCCTGGGTTCCATCCTATCCACCTTAATGGATAATGGCCTAAGGATCTCCTCAGCGAGCCTATGTATATTCCTCCTTATTAATTCATCCTCATTGGTTAATCTGTCAAGGTCCAGGAAGCTCATTAATCCTAATTATATGTAGATATTTTAAACGTGATCACTATATATTATAACTAATTAATAATTAAATTAAATAGTATTTATACAAATAATCCTTAATTTAAAAATGGATTTTAGTAATTATGTATGTCAAGTGAGGGCTTTATATTCCCAAGTCCGCAATGGGCCGAGGCATTTTGCAAGGCCTTAAATGAGAACCAGGAGTATAGGGAGGCTGCTAAGGATTGGATTTGGGATCTCGTTTTCGTGGCCTCTAACGTACCCAGTGCCGTGATTAATACAGTCGCTCAACTAATGGGGCTTACCAACGTCACTTCAAGCGCTGGTGCCATGAAGTTTAAGCTTAGGAATGGTACATGCCAGGGCTCTGAGTTCTACATAGATGCCAGTAAGGCTGATGCTGATTATATACTCGAGGCCGATTATACCCTTTGGAAGGATTTAATACAGGGTAGGGTTGACCCAGTCGCTGCAATACTCTCGAGAAAGATAAGGGTGAAGAAGGGTAGTTTCTTAACGTTAATTCAGTTCTCATCAGCGGCAATAAAAATGACGAATACGGCCATGAAGGTACCGACAAAGTTTGTTGTTTGACATTACCTGTAATAGTTTCACCTTAAAACTATACATATAATTATATAATTTATTTATAATAAAATAGTGATCTTAAGGTAATATGTTAAAAGCATTAACGTGCATTAAGTCTTCATGAAGGCTGCAACATTTAGGGGACCGAGCAAGCCATACCTGGAAATTAAGGACGTACCGGCACCAAAGCCGGGATCTGACGAAATACTCGTTAAGGTTGCCGCAACTGGTATATGCCACAGCGACATACACCTGTTTAAGGGTGATTTCGGACCTGTAAGGCAAGGCTTTATACCAGGGCATGAGGTCTCGGGTTGGGTTGAGGAATTGGGACCAGATGTTAAGAATCCATGGGGCTTAAAGAAGGGTGATCCAGTAATTGTCTCTTGGATAGTCCCAGACGGCATTTGTAAGTACTGCGCCAGTGGTAAGGAGAATTACTGCCCGACAGCCGCTGGCAGGATGCCAGGCCTTGTTGGACTTAATGGTGGTCATGCGGAATACATCACAATACCTGAAATAGCCGTTATACCCCTTGAGAAGGGTGTTGATGTTTACTACGCAGCACCAATTGCCTGCGCCTATGGTACCGCGTATCACGCACTCAGGGAGGCTGGTGTTGGGCCTGGCACGAGCCTAGTGATAATAGGTGTTGGTGGTGTTGGTTTATCGGCGATTCAATTAGCCAGCGCCATGGGTGCATACCCAATAATTGCCGTAGACATTAGGGACTATGCGCTGGATAAGGCCAAGGAGCTTGGTGCTACCCACGTGATAAACTCGACAAAGGAAGACCCAATTAGTAGGGTAAGGGATATACTCCCTGACGGTGCTGATGTTGTTCATGAGGCCAGACCAGAGCCTGATCTTAAATTATCCATGGAGGTCGTTGCTAGGGCTGGAACAATAGTGGTGACTGGACTTGGTGGTCCGAAGTCATCCTTTAGTGTGAACGTATTACCATTCGTCATTAATGGCATTAGGATAATGGGTAGTTTAGGCTATAGACCTAGGCTTGACCTACCTGAGATAATTAGGCTAGTGGCTTCGGGTAAGGTGGATATTAAGAAGCTCGTCAGCCACGTATATGCACCTGAGCAGATAAATGAGGCCTATGAAAACCTTGAGAAGGGGTTACATGCGAGGGCTATTGTTAAGTGGAGCTGAGTAGTTATTATTTTAAAATTGAATTGTAAACTCTTACCTCTTACCGAAGATGGTCATTACCTGCCTTGTTATTGGTGTTGGTATGGCGTCAGGATTTACGAGGACGTCTACAATGCATGGTCCATTAAATCCATATATACACCTCTCCAGTCCGTCCTCAAGCTCCTTCCTATCACTAATCCTAACACAGCCTATGTTTAGTGACTCAGCGAATTTGCAGAAGTCCATGGGGTATGTATGCGATGCATAGACCTTACCACCATAGAGAAGCCTCTGCTGTAGTTTTAGGACTCCCTGAGCCCTATCATTAAATATCACGAAGGCTATCTTAAGGTTTAGCTCGGCTGCCGTTGCTATTTCCATGCCGGTCATGAAGAATGCTGCGTCACCCGTAGTAGCCACCACGGTTGCCTCAGGCCTAGCCACCTTAGCGCCTATCGCTGCTGGTATTGCGAAGCCCAGTGATGTGAAGCCAGCCGGGTTGAAGTAAGTTCTTGGTTTATAAACGGGTAATTCAAACATTGCGACTTGATTACCACCAGCGTCGCATGTGACTACCGCCTTCCCCTCACGCATGTCGCTATCAATCACGTGGGCGAGCGCCCTCACAAGATCGCTTGGGTTTATCCTGGTCTCGTCATAACCAAGCTCCCTCAATTGTTGATTACCAACTGAAGCCCTAACCTCATCAATCAACTTAACCCCCCTATCCTTACCTGGGCCCCTACCCCTAACTCTATCATGCAATGCATTGAGGAATTCCAATGCATCAGAGATTATCGCAAGGTCCGTCTTGTAATTCTTACCAATATCATTAGGATCAACATTCACATGAATTAACCTACCCCTTATCGGTAGTGACCACATGCCAGTGCCCAACTCACTGAACCTAGTGCCTATGGCAAGCACTACATCCGCGTTCTCAACGAGTTTAACGGCTACGGTATCCCCAAAGTAACCTGCGGCTAAACCACCATGTAGTGGGTGGTCAAAGGGTATTGCGCCCTTACCCATCACTGAGGTAACGACTGGTGCACCAATTTCCTCAGCCACCCTAATAAGCACATCACCTGCGTTTGCCGCTATTACACCACCACCCACGTAAATAATGGGCCTCTCGGCATTGAGCAACTCCTTAACCGCCAAATCCACTAAAGCGGTGTCGGGTTTAATCCTTACGGGCTCCTCCTTGGTATAGCCAACCCACTCGGTCTCGCTTTCAATAATGTCCCTGGGCAACTCCACATAAACAGGCCCAGGCCTGCCTTCCCTAGTAACTCTAAATGCCTTGGCGAGGATCTTAGGTATTTCCCTAGGTTCCTCAGCCCTAATGGCTAGTTTCGTGAATGGCTTGAAAATACTTAATTGAGCATTGGCATCCCTGAATTCATGGTAATAACCCTTACCGGCGGTCCTTATCGGCGTTAAACCAGCAAGTGCCACAATGGGGACACCCTCAACAGCGGCTTGGGCAAGTGGTGTTACTAGTCCCGTGGCTCCAGGCCCAGCCGTGCTTATTAGAACACTAGTCCTTCCACTGGCTCTTGCGTAGCCATCTGCCATAAATCCCATACTTGGTTCGAAACGACCCAGTACATGCCTTATCCTCTCATGGTAATCATGTAGAGCCGCGTATAGACCAAGTACGTGGGTCCCAGGTAAGCCAAAAACAGTGTCCACGCCCTCCTCTATTAGGGATTTGACTATGACCTCACCGCCACTGACCACACCCATCACCTCCTAAAGACCATTAACGCGTCTCTAACTCCTCTCGCAACGTATAGTGTGTATCTCTTAACGGATTCCCGGGTAACTCCAGCAATATGACTAGTTATGAATAGATTAGCAATCTCACCCCTCTTGAATGCCCTTAATAATGGCGATGACTCCTCTGTTGGTGGTTCTCCAGTAAGTACGTCCGCCGCATAACCAGCTATCTTCCCACTCCTTAAGCCCTCAAGGACTGCGTTCTCATCAATGACCTCACCCCTCGCCGTATTAATGATATAAACACCATCCTTCATAAGCCCGATCTCCCTCTTACCGATTAGGCCCTTACTTTCCTTGGTTAATGAGGTATGTATTGTTATGAAGTCCGACTGCCTAAGTAATTCATCAAGGTTCTCAACCTTAACGGCATTAGCCTCAATGAACCTCTCCCTATCTACGAACGGGTCGTAGGCCAGAACCCTCATCCTGAAGGCATTGGCTATTGAGGCAACGTAGGCACCAATTCTACCGAGGCCAATTATGCCAAATGTCTTCCCAAATAACTCAGTACCTGGCGTTAGTAATGAACCCCACTCACCGTTCCTAACCCTACCCATGTTCTCGGGAATCCTCTTAACCATCATTAGTAGTAAGCCGAAGGTGAACTCCGCAACGCTATAAGTCGATGCGCCGGCGGCGCTAACGACCTTAATGCCCCTACTCTCAGCGTACTCAACGTCAATGTGGTCGGTACCTACGGATGCCGTACCAATCACCTTAAGGTTCCTACCGGAATCAATTATATCCCTAGTGACTCTATGCCAAACACTGACTATTACTGCGTCATAATCACGTATTGCCTCCCTCAATTGATCAGTCGTCATGGGCCTAACATCAACCTCACCAACCTCACTGAGCATTTTCATGGCTTGAGGACCAACATCTGGATCCACCAGTGGAACCGTGACCAGTATCCTCATATAATAATGCAGCACTTAATATAGTAATAAGTATGCCTATTATTTATAGTACGGAGGAAAAATGTATATTTTAATTACTATGTATAAACCTATATATTATCACGCACTACGTGCGGTATTCATGATATCTATGAGAGTTGCCGCATCCATTATGTTACCTGTCACCTTAATCACTCCTGAGAAGTAAGCCTGCATTGCGTCGAGTTGCCCCTTAATTAACTTCAATAGATTGTCCTTGTTTACCTGTATTGTGGCTGTCGGTGATTTATGAGTACCCTTATTAAGCTTCACAGTGCCTCCACCAACCTCAACATAAAATGGTTCGTAACCCTCCCCAGTGAATTGAAACACCTTAACAGGCCCGCTAGCCTTACTGGCAAGTTTTGGTAGGGCCTTTTCAGTCATTGATTTTAGAAGTTCGAAGGGATCCTCAGACATATCAACCAAGAATAAGCATTGATTACCTGGATTTTAAGTAATGTTGCTATTTATACTATATACCATTATTCACCCTTAAACTCAGGCCTCCTACGCATGGCAAAGGCCATAACCCCCTCCTGGGCGTCCTTCGTGTTCACAGCCATACTGAAGAAGGCCGCCTCGAGCAGCATGCCTATGTCAACTGGTACCTGTGTTCCGAAGTTCACTGCATACTTCGCGTAGGTCAGTGCTATTGGTGGACCTTGGGCTAATCTAATTGCGAATGACCTAACCTCATCCTCAAACTTCTCCTTGGGTACGACCCTATTAACAAGGCCAATCCTATACGCCTCATCAGCCTTAATCCTATCGCCAAGCATTATCAACTCCTTAGCCCTACCAAGGCCAACATACCTAATCAACCTCTGTGTACCACCAGCACCTGGTATTATGCCTAGGGTGATCTCAGGCTGGCCAAACTCGGACTTGTCAGTGACTATTCTGAAGTCGCAGGCCATTGCGATTTCTAGGCCACCACCAAGTGCGTAACCATCAATAGCCGCTATCACGGGCTTGGGGAACCTCTCAATCTTACTTACAGCGTCCTGGAACCTCCTATTATACAGGAAGAAGTAGTAGGTGTGTAGTGGGCCTTGGAATGAGGTAACATCAGCACCAGCCGAGAAAGCCCTATCGCCAGCACCCCTTATTACGACAACCCTAACCTCCTTATCATCCCAGAGCATATCAAGCGCCCTACCTATCTCCTCAAGCATTGTCAGGGTTAAGGCATTAAGCCTCTGTGGCCTGTTGAGTATTATCCAGGCGAGCGGTGGCTCCTTCTTGAGTATTATCTCCTTAAACTCAGTCACGCCAACAGCACCATACTCGTAGAATCCCCTACCACTCTTCTGCCCGAGCTTACCCTCCTGAACCATCTGCATGAGTAACGGGTCTGGTTTAAACAATTCATAACCATACTTAGAGTACAACTGATTAAGTGCGTTAACAACCTTGTCAATGCCGAACTCATCAGCATACTCAAGAACTCCCTTTGGCCAGCCAAGGCCTAGCTTAACGCCCTTATCAATATCCTCCCTAGAGGCAATACCCTGCCTAAGCAGCCATGCTGCCATGTTTATTGCCGGTGCAAATACCTGTACTAGGTCAACCTTCTCACCAGCCTCCCTGGGTATGTTAGCCCTCTCGTACGGGCCACCCTTATACTCATAGAAGCCACGACCGCTCTTCTGACCAAGCCAGCCCTTCTTATATAGGTCCTCAATTAATGGGCATGGGACCCTAAGCATTGGGTCCCTCTCAGCAACTGCAAAGCCAACTAGGTAGCCAACGTCTATGCCCGTGAAGTCCTGAAGCTCGAAAATACCCATTGGTAAACCAGCCCTGTATTTAACGGCTGAGTCAATCTCAACAATGGAGTACACGTTATTAGCGACTAATAGGCATGCAGCTGAGTTCAGCGCTATTAATATTCTGTTTACCACGAATCCAGGTACGTCCTTATTAACCATTATTGGCTCCTTACCGAGGCTCTTAACGAAGTCATAGGCCCTCCTGGCGACCTCGTCGCTTGTTTGGGCACCCTTAATAACCTCAACAAGGGGCATTAGTACTGGTGGATTGAAGAAGTGAATTCCAACGACCCTCTCAGGCCTCTTTGTGGCGCTTGCAATCTCGGTTATTGGTAAACTACTCGTGTTCGTGGCCAGTATTGCGTGCGGAGGCGCATTTGCGTCTGCCTCAGAAAATATCTGCTTCTTAAGGTCAAGTTTTTCGGGTACTGCCTCAATCATTATGTCAATATTCTTAACGGCCTCAGCCACTGATAATGAAGTCTTTATGCGACTCATGATCTCATTAACCTTCTCCTTACTTATTGTACCCCTCTCAGCCAGCTTGTCAAGGCTCCACTTAATCCTTTCCAGGGCTTTATTTAGATAGTCCTGAGATACATCAACAATCACAACCTCATAACCCGCCAGGGCAGATACTTCGGCTATTCCATGGCCCATTGTACCTGCTCCTATCACCGCAACCCTCCTAATTTGCGTACTCATCAGTCACTCTGGCTCTAGGTAAGTTATTAAGTGCGATCTCAATTTACTCAAATTATTTGTGTCGAGGGTGTATATAATGAATATAGTGATAATGATTAAGCAATAGTGAACAGAGGGGCATTATTATTTAAGGTGCTTCTCGAGGAGTAATATGGGAATTATGAGGGGGGTTGCGGTTGTTGGGATTGGCCATGCGAAGTTTGGGCGTAGGACCGACACAACCTTAGGTGAGCTTGCCTGGGAGGCTGTTAAGGAGGCACTTGAGGATGCAAGGCTTGATCAGAAGGATATTCAGTACTTCGTTGTTGGTAATGCAGGTGGTTGGAGCGCCGAGTCATTACCCGCCGTGATTGTTGGTGAGTACTGTGGGTTAAGTCCGAAGGGTACTATGAGGGTTGAGGCGGCATGCGCCACTGGTAGTGCTGCCCTCTATAATGCCTACTTAGCCGTGGCTTCGGGAATGGCCGACATAGCCATGGCAATAGGTGTGGAGAAAATGTACGAATCACCAACACCAACAGTTGTTGAATTCATTGGTAGGGCAGGTAATTACTTCTGGGAGTTTGAGAACTTTGGTTTAACATTCCCAGGTTATTATGCACTATACATGACGGCTTACATGAATAGATTTGGAGCCACTGAGGAGGACTTCTGCAGGGTTGCCGTTAAGAACCATTATTACGGATCAATAAACCCCAAGGCCCAGTTCTATGGGTTGAAAATAAACATTGATCAATGCCTCAAGTCCAGGTATGTGGCCTGGCCCATTAAACTCTACGACTCAAGCCCAATAACCGATGGCGCAGCCGCAGCGATACTAGTCAGTGAAGAGTTGGCTAGGAAGATAACGGACACGCCAGTGTGGATTAGATCCGTGGGCGTGGCAACAGGTACAGCAAACCTGAGTAGGAGACCCGACTTCATAGGGCTCGATGCAGCCTACCAAGCAGCTGAGCAAGCGTTCAAGAGGATTGGCATCGAGCATAGGGACACTTGGAAGTACTTCGATGTTGCTAATGTTCATGATTGCTTCACGATAGCTGAGGTCATGGCTTACGAGGACCTGGGATTCGTGGAAAGGGGCATGGGTATTCAACTGGTTAGGAATGAACAGACCTACAAGGGTGGCTTAATACCCGTTAATCTGGATGGCGGTCTCAAGGCAAAGGGCCATCCCATAGGGGCTACGGGGGTTAGTATGGCTGTTGAGATGACCAAGCAGTTAAGGCAGGGTGTTGAGCCTAGGGATAGGCAGGCCGATATCTATACTGGTTGGGCATTGGCGCATAACGTTGGTGGTACTGGCCATTACGCTTATGTAACTATATACTCACTTGATAAGGATGGTTCGCCGAAGGTGAAGCCCAAGAGGTGATGGTGATGTCCCTGGAGGCTAAGTATGAGGAGTTTTGGAGGCAATCCATTAAGCAGCTGAATGAAGTTGTCAAGGCCACTGGACTACCCATAGCGCCTGATGAGAAGGGTCAATACAGCCTGTGGTATGATGTTAGGGAGATGAGGCTTAGGTTCTCGATTAGTGTTGAGAGGATTAAGAAGTTCTTTGATGGTTTGAGGGAGGGCAAGATCTACGCCACCAGATGCAGGAGGTGCGGTAGGTATTACTTCCCGCCCCAGGTGGATTGCCCGTACTGTAAGGTCAGTGATATGGATTGGGTTGAGACTAGTGGTGAGGGTGAATTACTAACCTATACCGTAATAAACACGAAGCCCTTAACATACTCGCACTATCCAGATTACATAGTGGCTATTGCAAGGATGAGGGAGGGATTCAATGTGCTGGCTTGGTTGAGGGTTGATGATCCAAGGAAGGTTAAGGTTGGCATGAGGGTTAAGCTTCAGGTTGTTAAGAGGGAGCCTGAGGGTTACTTAACGTATGAATTCATACCTATGGAGCAATAGGTGGTGCTGAATGTATAGGTACTTGGTTATTGATGAGAGGGATTCCGTAACTATATTCACGCTTAATAGGCCGGAGAGATTGAATGCATTAGGGCCTGAGCTCAGGGCTGAGTTATTGGATGCGCTGCGTAGGTTCAATAATGACCCGAAAAAGAGGGTTGGCATAATAACCGGTTCTGGTAAGGCGTTCTCGGCGGGTGCCGACATATCAACTAAGCCAAGTGAGCCTGGAGCCGTCAATCTTGAGGACGAGCTTAGGAACTCCTTCCACCTAATTCTGAGGGAGATAAGGTTTAGTGATAAGTTATTCATTGCGGCGATTAATGGTGTAGCCGCGGGCGCCGGTATTAGTCTTGCCGTCGCATGTGATTTCGCCTTTGCGTCAAAGAGTTCTAGGTTTGTTATGGCGTTTCAAAACATTGGGTTAGCACCTGATACTGGGTTAACGCTTATGATGGCTAGATTAGTTGGTGCCAAGGCACTTAGGTACCTGCTAGTTGGTGGTGAGTTCACGGCTGAGGAGGCTGAGTCCATGGGACTCATCAAGGTTGTTGATGACCCATTAGGAGAGGCCATTAAGTTTGCTAATGAGATTGCTCAAGGTCCATTTAGAGCATACGTACATAGTAAGAAATTGATTAATGAAGCGTTGTTTAAGGACCTTGAGCAGTTCCTAGTGACCGAGGCCAGGTTACAGGGTGAGTTGGGTAATACCCATGATTTTATTGAGGGTGTTTCAGCATTTCTAGAGAAGAGGAGGCCTAGGTTTGTTGGTTATTGATCATTTTATATTTATAAAATGATTATCATTAAGTACTTAACTCAGTGTTCATAAGTTAAAATATGATGTATTATTTTTAAATAGCAGTTGATTAATCCTCTTATTAATGCAGAACTACTACTTCATTGATTTCCACGTGCATCCAGCTGCGGAACTTATTCGATTAAGGAACAAGCTTCATAATGCTGGGGCTGTTGCATCAGCCCTCTACCCAATTGATATTGACCCAACGCTTAGTCTAACCCTTCATGGCCTATACAGATTAGCTAGGGACTTGGGTATGTACGTTGATGTTAAGTCCGTGGTTAGGGAGATTTATGACTTGATTAGTAGGTGGCCTGAGTACATGATTGATAATATGAAGCTTTGGTATGAGATCTTTAAGGAGGGTGTCAGTGATTTCTTCATACCCTTCTCAAGCATAAACCCAAGCTTTGGTGGTAGGTATGTTAAGCAGAAGATTAGGGAGATGGAGCACTTAGGCCTTAGGGGTGTGTTTGTCTCGCCAACACTTCAATTCTTCAACCCAGCCACAAGCCCAGCCTTTAAGCAGTTGATGGAGTATGCAGAGAAGAATAATGTGTTAGTAATAATGCACTTGGGAATGCCTAGGGATGTTGATGAGAGGGTCGTAACGCATATAATGCCCAAGAACCTTATGGAAATTCTTGAGGAATATAGGCCTTACATGGTAATCAGTGGCCTTGGAACATCACCCGATAGATTTAATCTCTGGGTTAGGGAGGTTCTTAGGGTAATGAGGAAGTACGATAATACCTACCTAAGCACCCCCGGAATTAATTGCTACCTATTCAATGATGAATCAGCAAGGCCCGTACTAAATACCTTAGGCCCAGAGAGAATACTATTTGGTAGTGGCTATCCCTACAGAAGATTTAGGGATTTAATGAGCGATGTTAAGTGCATTGAGGGTAGTGATGGTATTAGTAATGTTGATAAGGAGGTGATAATGATGAATAACGCAATTGACTTGTTTAAATACCATGGATTCAGGATCAACGAGAACCTAAGTACCTAGGCTTATTGGGCTTCCATGGCCAGGATAAATAACCCTAGGTCTCAAACTAAGTAGTTTATTGAAGCTCCTCATTGCCTTATCCATGTTAAGTGTGAATCCTCTTGGCGGTAGTGCTGGTTTTCCGCCATGCTCAGTAATGGTGTCTCCCGTAAATAATAAACCATCCTTGAAGTAAGCCGTACTACCAGGTGTATGGCCAGGCGCGTATATTGCCCTATAACCCTCAACGACATCACCATCATTAACCTTAACATCAACATTCACGGGCCTAGTCCTCATTAATGATGAGACAATTGATTGAAGAAAACTCGCAGTCCTGGGCCTCTCCCTACCCTCAATAATTCCCGACTCAAGTAATGACGCAACCACCTTAACTAAGAGTTCACTTGAAATCTTTCCTTAAGCACCTTCTTATCCACCTTACCAGTACTCGTCTTTGGTAATTCGGACTCAATAATCACCACCTTATCTGGTATCCACCACTTCGGCATTTTACCCTCATTAACAAGGCCTATTAGGTAGTCCTTGATTTCGTCCTCGGTAATTCTTCGGCCAGGTTTGGGAACTACAATGGCCACGGGCCTCTCACCCCACTTCGGGTGTGGAACACCAATAACGGCGACTTCATAAACCGCCGGGTGCGTGCTAATTAGGTCTTCAAGCCTCGTACTTGATATCCACTCACCACCGCTCTTAATCACATCCTTAGCCCTATCCATTATCCATATGTAGTCCTCGCTATCCCAAACGGCTATGTCGTCCGTGTGGAACCAACCATCACGCCAGGCATTCCTAGTCTTCTCAGGATCATTTAGGTACTCCTTGGCAATCCACGGAGACCAAACCACTAATTCACCCATTGTCTTCCCATCCCTAGGCACATCCCTACCCTGCTCATCAACAATCCTAATATCCACTAGTGGTATTGGTAGACCGGCGCTAAGTACGAGTTCCCTCTTCCTGTCCTCGGGCCAATTCCTCATGTTTGGTTTCTCCATTGACAGCAGGATTACTGGGGCTGTCTCTGTTAGGCCGAAGCCCTGAACCACGTGTATACCCCTCCTACTTGCCTCCTCGAGTAAGCCCCTTGGTAGCGCCGCGCCGCCTATTATGAATTTCAATCCCCTAAGGTCATACCTAGGGGAGTCTGGGTGATAGAGTAGGTTATAGAGTATTGTTGGTACTCCGTTAATTATTGTCACGCCTTCATCCTTAATCAACCTCAGTATCCAACCCCACTCGAATTGCCCTGGATAGACCTGCTTAATACCAGTGAGGGTGGATATGTATGGTAATCCCCAGGCATGTACATGGAACATTGGCACGAGGGGCATTGCAACGTCATAAATACTCGCGTTAATTGGTGGTGCGGTTATTGATAATGCGACTGACATTGCATGAAGGACTAACTGCCTATGCGTGAAGTATGTGCCCTTCGGCCTACCCGTAGTACCTGATGTGAACATCATTGTGGCTACGGTATTCTCATTAAGTTCAGGGAATTTGTACGGCCTAGCATCCTTAATTAAATCCTCATACCAATAAACCTCGGCTCCATCGAACGTAACCTCCCCATGCTCCTGCTTATCACTCATTATTACAACCTTCCTTATTGTCTTCACAAGCGATACAGCAACCCTCGCAAGTGGTGTGAAGTCCTCATTAATGAATAATACCTCATCCTGTGCCTGGAGCATTGTGTATATTATGTCCTCAGGAGCAAGTAGTACATTTACGGTGTGTAGTATAGCGCCGTACATGGGTATGCCGTAGTAAAGCTCGTAATGCCTAATGGTGTTCCAATCAAGTACGGCAACCCTACTGCCGAACTTACCTGGACCGCCGGAATTCACACCCAATTCCTCAAGTACCGAGCCAAGCCTTTGTATTCTGTCCCACTCCTTGGCATAGCTTGACCTAGTTATGGGGCCATTGGGTGGCGCATTAATAATCTCAACATCAGGATATAGTTGGGCAGCCCTGCGTATTATCTTGTCCAGCGTTAATTGATAATCATAGTACTGGGCGCACATTACTAAGCCACTGCGTGAATTTAGTCATAATGCGAATAAAGCATTGCCTATATATTGGTTATATACCTATTTCCGTGAAACTACGTAATAATTAATAAAACCACCAATCCTAATGACGCCATTCTTAATAACATTAAGGCCGGCATTAATGACCTCACCCTCCAACTCACCCTTCCTGTAAAGCCTATAGAACCTAAGAACCTCCCTATCAAGGCCGTAACTCCACGGCAAATAACCCTCACAATCACTCAACCCCCTTAGGCGCCTTAGTACTTCCCCCTCACAACCCCATACGGTAGTTATGAAAGCACCACCAATCCTAAGCACTCTACGAATCTCCCTAAGTGCATCCATAATTAAGTTCTTTGGTATGTGATGAAGCACAGCAATGGACACCACTAGATCCAGTGACTCAGTCCTGATTGGTATGTGAGTACTTGAACAATTAATCCACTCAATACCTCCCCCTGAAGCCCTTATCATGCCAATACTCAACTCACAACCAATATACATGGAATTTCCCAGGAATTTCCTCAAAACCTCCAGGTTACCACCAGCCCCAGCACCAACATCAAGCACCAAGCGTGGTGCTAATTCCCTAATGAAATCACCAACCTCACTAAGCAAAGCCCCAGCCAGCAAACCGCCTTCCCTTGTCTCGGGATATGCCCTAGAAATAATGTCGTAGGCCTCCATAACCCTCCTCAGGTATTCCACGAAATAATACATGTTAAGCACCCTTAAAATCTTAATTATGAATACGTTAGTGGCTTATTATTTTCGGTGAGAAATCACTATTGATGTATCTAGTTAAGGATAGGATAAGCGCCATCACGCTTGTAAATGAACTAGAGAGGCTCATTAGGGAGAATGGTGTTAAGTCAGTACTCGTGGACTTTGAGAAGAAAACACCGGGATTCGTAGCCCTATTATCCCTGGGAGGCAAGGATCGATCCAATGATGAACCTGAGATCTACTTTACCCTAAGTGATGGTGAGTTGATTAAGAGGGATTTCGAGGATCAATCCCTTGAGTATTACGTGGTTAAGGACGCAACATGGGTTATTTATGGAGTTGTTTTCACACAGCATGGTAAAGAGGAGGGTACTATGCATATTACGATAGGTGGTTCAGGTAAGGCTAGGCGTATGCTTGAGAACGCCATTAGTGAGTTGGCTAGGAAAAGGCACGTTGATATTAACATAACTTACTAGAGCCAAGTTAACCTCAAAGGCGAAAATGTAGGGGAATTAAATTGACATTTTTAATTATTTTAATGCCTTGTCATTAAACTCATGAGCTACTGGTCGCATTCGTGAACTCCACAGTAATTGTTGAATTCGTTGATAGCATTACCTCAGTGTGGAATGAACCATACGGTGTTTCCGTATAGTTTATTGCCGTACCATCGACATAAACCCCCTCAAGGGTATATCCATAGAACGGCCACGCTATTATAAATAACGTGGTATTCACGGGTAGAACCATTGATTGGATGGTTGGGCCATTAATAATTAGTGATTGTGTCGTTATAAATCCTGGTGTACTAAGTATCATTATTATGCCTCCTCCACTCGTTACATTAATTGTGGCGTTAACATAGGAGACGCAATTAATAGCTATCATTTCGTAATTGGCACCCTCTGATAATGCTATGCTGCTTGATGGTTCATAGGTTATTGATGGATACTCGCAATTTGTGGTTGACGCAACGTTGAATGTGACTATTGTTCCAGGCTCGCCAACGTATGCTGGCCCAAAGACTTGGGAGCCACTTCCCTGGTAATACGCGTACCATCCATTGGAGGCGTTTGCGTATATTGTCCAGGTGGTGTAGTTTGGTGCTGTGATGTTTATGAGTACGTATGATGATGGCGGTGGAGTTGATGAGGATTCATCATAAATACTTGCGGACAATGTGTAGTGGGTTATTAGTAATACCGTGATAGAGAGTATTATTGCCAATAATAGGTATTTCTTCCAGGTCATAGTTAATCAATTTATTCACTAATGTATCTTTTTAAGAAGTAATTAGTATGTATGTCCAGTGAATTAATGCTTTGATTACTTCATGAGGGTTGCCATACATAATATTAAAGACACGACCTTTTACGCTAGGTATCTACCCTCAACAAATAGTAAACCTATTTTATACCCGCTCATTGTCCTGTGTCTGTTTTAACCATGTTAATTCATTAAGATTAAGCCACTTACCGTACTTAATCACACTGAGCATGTTCCACATTATGAGTCCCGCGACCATGTGCTTACAAACCTCGCCCCTAATTACGGAGGCCTCGCAGGTGCATTTTGCGCCGTATGGGCCTACGGATACGTAGTAGTACGCATTATCCCTAGTCTCTGATGGGACCCTCAGTCTTATGCCATTTATTGAGTTACCATCGTCTCTAACATCAATTATCACTGAACGCTGGGCTAACCTGTATGAATCGAGGACCTTATCTACCCTCCAGTTTATTTTACCAGCTAGCTCTAGTAGCCATTCCTTCAACTTCTTATTCAATTGCGGTGTTAACTCCTCCGACAATTAAATCACCAGTATTGCTTCGTTAGATATTCCGTATTTGACTTAAATTAATCTTTCTGGTTCATGAACAAGTATTACCCACTTAATGAACATTAATTGCCAATTCAAGGTATAATTCATCAATAACAGAGTTCCAATCAAATATTAATGAACCATCAATATTTCTCAATGCCCTCCTGGCCGCATCACGTAATCTCCAACTAGCCCTAAGGCCGCACCTTGTGCAATAAATGGTGACGCTTTCCTCATTCTCCTCCATAAACAATGCACCTCCACACCTTGGACAATCAAGGTTTAGTCTAATCCTCATTAAATTCACGTTAAGTAAACGCCTATTTAACCCCTCCTAACTAATTAGCTAATTAGAACAGCAAAACTTTCACTTGACACCCAATAACCCAAGAAAACCCCTTATGAAATCACTATTCCTACTAACAATCAGGCTAAACCTCCTATCACTACTAACCAACTCACTCCCCAAATCACCACCGCCCAGCGTGTATGTATTGGTCCTCATCGCCCTGGCAATTACGTAGGCGCCGGCTATGTCGAATATCCTAAGCCTATTCCTAAGGTCCATGAAGGCTAGGAACCTACCAATTGATGCCATGACCATCTCGAGACTAGCAGCACCAAGACTCCTAATCTTAAACCTACCGAACCTATCATAAATCCCCCTAAGCCCCATAAGCAATTTCTCATTTACATCTGGCTCCAGGTAAAGCGATATTACTGGCTTATCAATATCCTCATTAAGGTCGTTAAGATCATCACCCCTAAAATCAACACCCTTCAGACCGCCGTAATAGAGCGCGTCCTTCTCCACGTAATAAACAACGCCATCCGTCAAATCACTAAACCTGGGAGTACTGCTGTACTTACCCGCTGCAATTGATATTGAGTAGAAGGGTATACCGAGTACGAAGTTTAATGACCCATCTAATGGGTCAACCACGAATACGTACTCAGGCTCACCACCACCAACCTCAACAACACCCCTCTCCTCAGTATTTACGACAGCCCTCAAACCCTCCTCCTCAACACCCTTGATTATTAAATCCTCAACCTCAAGGTCAATACGCCTGGAAACATCTGTTGAACCCCTCCTCATTATTTGCCTATAGTTTAGATCCTCAGCCTTGGATCTGACGAATGAACCCGCCTTAATGGCCAGGTCCTTTATTAGTGTTTCAAGGTTTACCTCCACGTTGAGCCTCTCTCGAATGCCTTATTTAAAAATCCTACCTAATCCCGCTTTAGCCCTTGACTAGGAAGTAATTCTTCAATTTATTATCCTCAATAATTAGGTAAGCCATCCTAAGCACACCCTCCGAATATTCACTACCTGTGTTAATCACAGGGACCTTGGCACCTGAATTACTCCTCACATAGTCAATGCCAGGAGCTTCATGTATGTGACCGTGCATCCCCATCAATGGTGAGTACTCCTCAATCAAAGCCCTCACCGACTTACTACCCACGTGAGTCCTCACAATCTCGCCACCCCTAACCACGGGCTTAAAGTCCTTATTCAATTGATAAGCCTGATCAATGAGTGTGTTGTATGGTGGATCATGAATAACCATTATCAATCTACCAAGCCTTGTCTGATCAACACTCCAAATCAACTTCTCAACCCTTGCCCCAAGTTCCTCCTCACTGACCTCCCTAGGTGTGTTCCAGGGCGTTGGTGTTGAGTACCCAAAGCCCAGGAAGTAGTAGCCATTGAACTCAATAACATCCTCATCAATAGGCACTAACACGTCAGAGGCTTGCTTCCTCACGTAATCCGCAATTTCGGGATAGTCATCATTACCCGGCATTATTAACAGCTTGACACCGGCCTCCCTGTACCTAGCAACGACCTTGCCCAGGTCCTCCTCCAAGGCATTGATCATGAGCTTGACAAAGGTCTCCCTAACACTATCCCTATTACTGGCTAGTTCCTCATAACCAGCCTTATCAGTAACGAATGGGTAATAACCCCTACCCCTCAAATCCTTAACTACCTTGTTAAGGTCCTTATCACCCACTGCCTTCACATCACCAAAGACATTAACCAAGTACTTACTAACGCCGGAACCAAGGCTGAAGGAACCATCATCCCTAACAATAGGCACCAAGGCCTTGCCAGTAAGGTCACCAGCGAAGACCACGACATCAGCCTTATAGAACTTAATGGCATTAGACAACTTACCATACGCCACACTAGAGCCATGTAGATCCGAAACAAGTAAAACCCTCAACCTACCCACGAAGTCCTCCGTTTTAAACAATATTTAAACCTAACCCATCAAAATAAAGGAAATACAAACCAAGCCATTTAAACAAATAATTAAACAAAAAAGTAAAGCAAAGGATCATTAGCTGGTACTACCACTTGTAACTGGTGGTACCAGTGTTTTTCGATCTAAAACCCCAGGAACATACTAAGGAATTGTACGACTTCAAAACTAACCTGGTCAGTTAATGATGCGCTACAGGGATGATGGGATTGCAGTGATTCTAGGCCTTAGGAGGATGGGCAAGTCTAGTCTGTTAAGGAGTTTCTTAAATAGTTATGGGGTACCGCATATACTGATTGACGCAAGAAGAATAGTGATTAATTAGGGGAGGATGAGCATTAGGGGGTTTCATGATTGAGCCTTCACAGGCCTTAATCAACTTCCTACGGCAGAGATCTAATGCTAGGGATAGATTACTGGGTTTATTACGTAACATTGATGGAATTTCAGTAAATACATCACCACTGAGCGTATCTATATCATGGCATAGAGGCAGGGCCGTATTAACATCATTACCAGAGACCGTGAATAAAGTTGCAGAGGATCTAGGCGAAATGATTATCCTAGTAATTGATGAGGTTCGGAACTGGGGACCTTGGGACTTAATATACCCATGCTACTGACCTACATTTATGATAACTAGGTTAAGAATGGCTATTACGAAAAACACAGTTAACGCAATAGGTGCTGCCCCAGCACGTCAACATTAACATAACCAAGACCCAACGCCCTATTCTTACCCACACCATAGGCATTAGCAACATCAAGAAGGAGCCTAAACAAACCAGGCCTATCCGTATAGGTAACATACTCAGCAACACCATTAAACGCAGGAAGCCTCCTACCCCTACCCAGGTTAATCATGAGTCTCCTAACCCTCATGCTAAGAACCTCCGTGTCTTCCATGGGTATTTTAGTAACACGCCTTAGGTATGCATCGCGTTTTGTTGGGCATGGTGATGAGACCTCAGACACCGTTGGCCTAGCTGAGTGCCTTGGCGCAACTGGATCCCTGAACCAGCCTCTCAATTCAGCGTATGTACCACCCTCCATTATCGTTCTAATATAGTCCCAAACCCACCTGGGTAGCACCATACATATACTCATACACGCTTGTATGTTTTATTCTTAATTATGAGGTACTTCTTAATTCATTGATAAGTTGAAATAATTTTTAGAAATAGCATTAATGCTTTACTATGTTTACTGTACTGTAGACAGATATGTTTATAAATATGTATGCGATTAAGAACAAGGGTTATTTGCATGGGAACAGTAGTAATCAGTGTTAGAGTTAGGGAGGAGGTTAAGAGACTGCTTGAGGAGAGTGGTATTGACATTAATGAGGAGGTTAGGAGATTTCTTGAGGAGCTTGCGCTGAAGGTTAAGATTAGGAAGTACATCTCAATGTGGGACGAACTGCTAAGTAACATTAAACCGAGTGAGGAGGGCTTCTCAGTGATGTCCGTGAGGGAGGACCGTGAGAGTCATTGATTCGTCAGCCCTCATAAAGTACTTCGCACGTGAAATTGGTTGGGAGAGGGTTAGGGAGTTGATGATGGATGGCGTGATAACTATTGACTTAGCCATTAAAGAAGTGGCTAATGCGTTATGGAAGAAGGTAATTAGGGGTGAGACGAATTACGATACGGCACTCACCATCATCAAAACCCTACTGGAAGATACCATACCGATCATCGATCAGAGAGAATATTTAATGAAAGCCCTCGAACTCGCTGTGAAGCATAGAATTACTATATATGATGCAATATTCATAGTGTTAGCCCTGGAGAAAAATATGGAACTTATAACCAGCGATAAGGCACAGGCAGCCGTAGCCGAGAAGATCGGTGTTAAGGTGACCCTTGTTTAAGTATTTATTTCTATTTCTCGTAGATATACCTGGTAAGGATTAAAAACTGGTGTTACACCAGTAACTGGTATGGCACCAGTTTCCTGTGGCTTCTTTGATACTAGGCCTAAGGTTAGTAGGGATTTTGTGTTTGGTAGGGATGGTGAGATTGAGGAGATTAAGCGTTTGTTAAATAATGGCTTTTGGCCTGTCATCCTTGGTCCTAGGAGGGTTGGTAAGACCACAGTTATGAGGGTCGTGATTAACGAGCTTGGCGGTATCTATATTGATGCATCAACAATAATGGGACTTAAGGGCCTTGGACTTAGGCTCATTGATGAGGTTAAGAGACTGAACATTAAGGTTAAGCTTAACCTAGCCATGCTTCAGTTAGATATTGAGAGAAGGCCCATGGTAACTATTGAGGGCTTGATCAGGGAGTTGGGCGATGTTGTTATTGGTATTGACGAGGTTCAGAACATAATTAGTCCGAAGCTTCCCTCTCTTCTCTCCGTGGCTTATAACGAGTCCAGGGTTAGGTTCATCTTTAGCGGTTCTCTCGTTGGTACCACACGCCTAATAATGAAGAGCCCTGAATCCCTGGGTAGACCATTGATTAGGTTTGAGCTTAAGCCCTTCACCAGGGAACAATCCATTGAATTCCTGAGAATTAGCTCGAGGAATTGTGGCATTAATATTAGTGACATCGAGATTGAGAATGCAGTGAATGAATTCGACGGTATTGTTGGTTGGCTAACGTACTACGGAAGCCTCAGGTCGAGTGGTAAGAGCCATCCAGAGGCCATGGAGGCCCTGAGGAGCATTGCCAAGGAGGTTATTAAGGATGAACTCAGTAAGTTGGGAAGGTATGAGCTAGTTACTTATAGGGCGTTGGCCACGTTGAGTAGGGCCAGGTGGATTGAGATTAAGAGGCTTGCTGAATCCCTAATTGGACATTCAATAGATGATAAGACCTTCACCACGGGCCTAAAGGCCCTGGTTAACATGTACATGGTTAGGGAAGTTGAGCGAGGTATTTACGAGGTTATTGATGGATACATGGCCAGGCTAGTCCGTGAATACGGCGTTTAATTACGGAATATCTATCATTAAGTCCTTAATTGATCCTTCAATCAGACAACATGATACTTCGTCACAACCACGCGTATTATTAGATAAAACCTACTAATGTTCATTATTGATGATGATCGCCCTAATTACTGCCTCGGCTTAATTTCCCTCTCTAATCCCCTGGTTAAATCATCGAGTACTTGGTCCCTATTAACTCTCGTCAACTCAATAATCCTAAATCCATGCTTATCCACGAATGAAGCCACGGACCTATTACTCCTATACGCCATGTATATCGTACCTAGGAAGTGGACGCCATCCACAACCTCCTCAAGAACCCTTAGGAACCCACTGTGCATTAGTTCCATCTTACCAATCTCATCAACCACCACCAACGAGCCAGGCCTCGCAGCCCTAATGGCCGGTATCCCCACCTCCTCCATGGCCATGACATTTACATTGT
>ERZ1669250.114-NODE-114-length-42350-cov-5.119423_pt1 | contig 42350 bp, 52 predicted proteins | sample MGYA00579295_ERZ1669250 | MGnify/ENA primary metagenome ERZ1669250 (study PRJEB41166, sample SAMN08046056) | hot springs metagenome | biome: hot spring; feature: acid hot spring; material: thermophilic sediment; isolation source: thermophilic sediment from acid...
ATAGTGTAGCCCATAATATTGCCAAAATTGAAGAATATGAAATTGATGGAAAAAGAAAAAAGGTCGTGGTTCACAGGAAGGGTGCAACAAGGGCATTTCCTGCAAACCATCCATCACTTCCAGATATATACAGGAATATAGGACAGCCAGTTCTGATACCCGGAGATATGGGAAGGGCTTCATACCTTCTCGTTGGAACCGAAAGGGCCATGGAGGAGACATTTGGGTCGACATGCCATGGGGCAGGCAGGATACTTTCAAGGAATGAAGCTCTCAGAAGGTATAGAGGGGATGCGGTAAAGAAAGACCTCATGAATCATGGAATTTATGTCAGGTCTGCAAGTTCTGATGTTGCTGCAGAGGAGGCACCTGGTGCGTATAAAAATGTAGACGATGTTGTAAATGCAGTTGAAGGTGCAGGAATATCCAGAATAGTTGTAAGATTGAGGCCAATAGGTGTTATGAAAGGGTAGGTTTAAAAAATAGAAAATAATGAAAAGAAAAATGAAATTATGAAAGATAATGTAATGGAAAGTATGAAAGGGGTCTGATATTTTTTGTATTCTCCATTTTCATACAGATGCGTGAAGGATATTTCCACATTATTTTTATGATTCTTCCATGCTACATAGGATCCAAATATGATAGCATTCAATATGAGAGCATAGAAAAGTATTTCCAGAGAATATGGAAATAGTATGTTAACTACATAATTAACATGGGAATAGGGACCAAAACCGTCAGAATAATTTGGGGAGAGCAAGGTAAGGCTCATCATGGCTCTTGCATCAGCCTTTCCTGGCATAAGATTTATATGATAAAAATACTTGTAAACAATTACCAAAAATAAATCTATGTTGAATGAGATATTATTTGTATTTAACATCAGGTAGAAATTTATTATTATAATTATTATGTCTATTATATATTCATAGAACATCAGTTCAAAATACCAGAGTGAAATGACAATAAACATAAGCGTCAATATCTCCCAACCATTCGAATAGTATATCATGGAAAGAATATATCCAGAAACAGCCATTAAAAACCATACAATGCTGTAAATTTCTCTCGTTTTGATATCATGGTATGATGCATATGATAAAAAAATCAAACCGGTTATGAATATCAATGTGGAATGAAGATCCATAAAAAAAGTAAATGAAATTTAGAAATAATTTTTACTCTTTCTTATTTTCATTATTTTTTGATTTCTTTGAATTCATGTACATGAAAGCTCCCACGATCAAAGCAATGATGATTATTCCTATCACAATGTAAATCCATGTCATTAAATTGTTGTTCTGAGTTGTGGGTGATGAAGTGGTGGGGGATGAATACACAGTAACAGTATTGTTATTCGGGACAGCATATCCCTGCACAGCAATGTTTGCTGATGGATCAGTAATGATTTCGAGTGAATAATTTCCAAAGTTATTTGATGTAATATTGTTCATAAAAGGCATTCCACCGTATGTGCTGTTAGACAATGTGAATGTTTGATTGAATATAATCTGGGGAGGAATGGTAAGTGTGAATATTGTTTCATTCAAAGTTTTATTATATGCTCTATTCCACTCTTTAAGGGGTTTGGCAAATACAGAATAGTTGAAACCCCATATCTTAGGCATTTTCATCATAGGCATTGAAGACATGCCGAATTTCTCTGAATAATTTCCCATCTGTGTATAGTTGAAGTTGAAACCATTCACGTCATACTGTTTATTTCCATACGTTATGTTGAAATTTTTATTTATGATAATGTCTCTCCAAGATAAATTAACAACTGAATTGCTTTTGCTTTTGTTGAATATACCAGTCAGCCAGAGATCCATTGATACATTCCTGAATGCAATCATTTCAGTTGAATTTGCATATTCCTTCATGTTGTATGTCAGTGTTAGATTTTCAATTGTAACATTTTTGTAATGGCTCTTGAAAAAACCTTCCAAGAAAGATATGTAATTTTGAGATGGTCCAGAATAGTTAACCGTAAATGTTATTTCCCTGCTAGTATTTGCAAGCAAACTTGAAAACATGGAATTTTTTGGATATTTGAACAGGAATTCAATAGACGAAGACATGACCACGTGTGCCAGATTTTTCTGATTATAGACAGTAATATTTAAAGATCCAGCACTTGCTATGGATGCAAGCATTATGAAAGATATCAATACCACCAATACCATATTATTTTTCATGACTAAAAATAAATGTTATTTATATTTAAAATTTATGATACATTTTTTATGGGAAATTTTTTTAACATCCTTTCAATACATAATTAGGGCCCCGGTGGTGTAGTGGCCTATCATATGGGACTGTCACTCCCATGACCTGGGTTCAAATCCCAGCCGGGGCGTTTACATAAAATTATATTTTTTAAAATATATTAAAAATATAGAAAAATGGTTAAACGGACACAAAAATTTAAATAAAATGTTTGAGAAAGAATTAATTTAGGTGATTGAAAAATGTTGAAGATCATAGTACCGGCGATACTCATTACTGCTATTCTCGCCCTGGGAATGATCGTTCCTAGTGTATCATTTGCTAATCAGAACTCTCAAACTGTTGTTCTCCTTGTCAATGGATATACGGTAAGAGGCAATGGTGACTGGGTTTATGGAATAAATATATACCAGCAGCTTGCCGATGCTGGATATCTTGTTGGCATAGTTTCATATTATGGTCCTTTTGTGATAAACTTCAGCAATGGATATCAGTACATAATACCCAATTTCGGTGGTACCAACAATACACCAATAGAAAATATATCATATCAGCTTGCAAGTGCAATAATTAACCTTACCTATATTTTGGGAAATTTCAATCTTGATATTATAGGTCACAGCATGGGTGGTTTAATAACAATGTACATGCTTGAAAATTACATATTGCCAATAAATCTCAACACGGTAATAACCATAGGTACGCCATTTGAAGGTTCAAATCTTGCAACGGTTACACATTACCTTGGTGAAATGGGTATAAATATAACATTCAATGGGGCAAGCGGTTTCACACAGATGGGATATGAGGATGTGGAACTTATGCCCAATTCTGCATTTATCAACAATCTCAATGAATATCAGTCAAATGTAACATCCAATTATCCAAATACGGTAATAATAGCATATGCGGGAAACTATGATCCATGGTGGGGATACGTAGCCTTCTTTGGTCAAGATAATGATGGTCTTGTATCGGATCCATCCGCACTGGGATTTTACCACAATTATCAGTACATCTTTCCGGATCTTCATTCCCCTTACTGGGACCAGTATACCTGGGATGGAATAAGCTACTTTGAAGACCAGAATGTGGCAAATACTATTTTGAACAATCTTTCCGGAAATTATTAAAAATCCTTAAATTTATATTTATTTTATATCTGCCAAGATGAAGGAATCTGATTCAAAATTATTTGATTCGAATGAAAAATACCGTTCAATTCTAAATGAAATTTTACGGGATCTTGAATCGATATCTGTAGGTCCTGCCGTACAGAGCAAAACAATAAAAGACTTAATATCAAAATATAGAATTTATATTGCACGTGTTGATGAAGAAATAAATCAGAAAACAAAAAGGCTGCTCGAATATTCAAATTCATATATAATAAATACTGAAAAATACAGTGAAAGAATGGTTTACAGTTTAATTGAAAAATCCATAGGAAAATATTATTCAAGTGGATTATTCATAATAAAGGAAAATCCTGAAACATTTTATCTCAGAAAGATGCTTGAACTCAAGAGCAGCATCAGGACAAGATTCATATGGCTAACAAATATAAATACGACATATGAAAAAGTTTCCCCATCAAATCTTCTGCAGCTGCAAAAACTTATCATGGATTACATTAAAGAGATAGAAAAACAGAAATCAATGATATTGCTTGAAGGACTTGAAATAATCAAGACTTATAATGAAATGAGGGAGATGCTGAAGTATCTGAAAAACATTAAGGACCAGATATCCATTTCAAATTCAATTTTTCTTATACCATTCAATTTTTCCGCCTTTACAGCTGAAGAAATAGGATTGTTAAAAGGAAATTTTAATCAATTTCCTTAAGATTTTTTATAAGGTTTTATTATTATTTTTGTTGGAGTTGGAAGCTTGAACGAAGCTTTTCTCAGTCCATCCTTTGCCTGTTCAAGGTTCTGTGAATTAACCCTAACAAACATTATGACATCCCCAGGTCTGACCCTTGCAGCAGTTCCAACAGGTTTTCCGAATGCAAGGCTCATACCACTCGAAATCCTATCTGCACCTGCACCAGTAGCCATTTTATGCTCTCTTAGAACATGGTGAGGATAGACTCTTATCTTAAGAAAATAGTTATTTGTTCCAACAGCCGTCATAAGAAATTTGTTTACCGAAATCCTTGCGGCCTCAAGGGCAGTATGCCTGATCTGGCAGGCTTCATCCGCCACCAAATCCAGCTGGTAATCAAAATCCTCCTGTCCGCTCAAATTCCCGTGTTCAAATTCATGTATCCTTGGCTGGGGTATTCCTGCAATATATTCCTTCCTTGTATATGCTGGTCCCGTGATGGGCGTATACATCCTTCCAGGTTTCCTTACCATATGATCCACCTGCCGTGGTAAAAAAGAATAAAGAAAGAGGTATTTTTAATTTTTGTTTAAGGTTTTTCTGCCGGTACAAAATATACTGAATTGGCAGTTATGCTTTCCAAAGGCACATCCCTGAACTTTGGCTTTATTTTCATACCTATTCTTATCTCTTCAGGCTTTATGTTTATTTCCCCCTGTTCATTTATGACTAGGGTACTTGTAAGCTTTGAATAAGATGTATCATATCCCACAACCTCAACATTTATCAGTATGTATGGAACCTGGTTAAGAAAACTCTCACTTGCAAAATATGCTATAGTGTATGTATAAAGCCTGAATTCATTATCTGTCAGATCAACCCATTCCTTAATCTCGGCCATGCATTCAGGACAGTCTGCCCTTGGTGGCAGGAATAGCAATTCAGTCTTGGACCTGTGTTTCTCCTTATTTCTGCAAATTGTTCCAAGAATTTTTTTATTTTTCAGTCCAACAAAGTAAGGAGATACCTTCCCGTAAGAATGCCTGTAATTTATATGATAAGGCAAATCCACTATCAAATTATTGTTATCTGCCATTTTACCACCCCCTATCCATCACTATAACAGCAACATCAGTTCCCGTTCCCGCATGGCTATGAACAAGACCCATCCTTGGATTTTTTACCTGTAGGACGGGATTTCCGTAGAATTTTGGAATTTTTTCCTGCAGCTGCCAGAATACGCTGACGGTTTGAGCTATTCCGGTTGCACCTACGGCATGCATACACCCTATCAATCCACCTGAAGGATTTATATGCACCCTTCCTGCCAGGGCGGGATTAACCTCCTTGAAAATACCCTTTTCCTCATCAAACGGTGCGGAATCGATCAGTTTGCCACCTTCCCCATACCTGGCAAATCCAAGATCTTCATAAGTCTGCAATTCGCTTGATGTATAAGCATCATGCAATTCCACCACGTTAATTTCTTCGAGTGGGTTCCTTATTCCTGCCATCTGATAGGCCATCTTTGCCGCCTTTCTTCCAGCCCTGAAGGAATGGAATCCCGGGTATACCATGTTTTCATACCATTCAGGCTTTTCATGCGGAAGCAGCAGATCATCCATAAGCAAACCTCCCTTCCATGTGGGTCTGTCAGCAAGCCTCATGGTATCTGTACCACTGCCAACACCCCTAATCGTAACAGGTTTCTTCGATAATTTTCTGGCCAAGCTCTCCTCTGCCAGTATTGCAACAGCAGCTCCATCACTCATCAGACAACAGTCAAGCCTTTTAAGAGGATATGCAATTTTTTCAGAATTTAAAACATCCTTCAATGTAACGAATCCAGATGTTGATTTGGTTGCATATGGATTTTTGGCATTTGTTTGAGCAAATGGGTTGTACTGTGCATTGTTTCTATTCTTTACACCCACCTTTGCCATCTGTTTTTCAGTTATTCCGAATTCATGGATGTACCTTGTTGCCATTGCTGCATAATAGGCCGTATAATATCCACCAACAGGGAAATCAAAATCTGTATCGGAAGCAAGTGCAATGAATTCATTACCTTTTGCAGTAGATACCTCAGACATCTTTTCGAATCCCGCAACAACCACCAGATCGGCATCTCCTGATTTTACCATTTCGTAGCCAGCCTTTATTGCTAGACCTCCCGTGGCCCCACCACCTTCAATCCTTACACCCTGATTCGGATTCAAACCGAGATAATCCCTTATTGTTGCTCCAAACAGCAGCTGTCTTTCAAAATGGTCTGAAAAATATGAAACAACAACTCCATCCACCATCCTCTTAACATCGAGCGGATCAATCAGAAGGTCATTATTGAAAAAGGCCATTCTGGCAGCTTCCATAACAAGTTCTTCCTGCGTTGCATCCCTTCTTGCCTTTGCAAATGTTGTAAGACCTCCGGCAATCATCGCCACTTTTCTATCATTTCCCATAGATTTACCCCCTTTTATTTCAGTAATTCTTTGGATATTATTATTTTTTGTATTTCGTTAGTTCCCTCTCCTATTTCCATTAACTTTGCATCCCTCAAAAGCCTGTCAATCCCAAAATCCCTGAAATACCCATATCCACCATGTATCTGTATTGCAAGGCGAGAACATAGCATGGCAACCTGGCTGGATTTGTATTTTGCCATGGATGAATATAACCTCGAATGCATTCCATTATCATGCATCTCCGCTGCCTTTTCGGCGAGGAGTTCGGCAGCCCTTATTTCAGTCGCCATTTCAGCCAAATAGAACTGTATCCCTTCAAAATCCGCCAGTTTCTGATTAAACGCAGTCCTCTCCTTTGAATATTCAATACTTTTCTGCAAGGCCGACTTGGCTATACCAAGTGCCACACCTGATATCGCTATCCTGCCACCTATCAAAACATCCATGACCTGCCTGAATCCTTCTCCAGGTTTTCCAATAATTCTATCTCTATTAACTTCAACATCATGGAAAATAATTTCCGCTGTATCGCTTCCTCTCACACCCATCTTGTCATTTAACTTGTTTCTTTCAATTCCAAATTCGTTGGCATCAAGAAGAAAGGCATTAATTCCCTCCTCACCCTTTGCCATTAAAACTATATGATTTGATGAAATTCCATGCGTTATGAAAATCTTGGAACCATTAATAATATACCTATTTCCATTTTTTCTGTATTCGGTCTTCATATTCTTTGCATCGCTGCCCGAAGAAGTTTCAGTCAATGCCCATGCCACAGGCCTGTGGTATCTCTTTATTTTTTCTATTACCTCTGATTTCTGTTCCTCGTTACCAAATTTTAAAACGTGTTCCATGCCCAGGCCATTATGTGCCTCGAGACTTAATCCTATCCCACCGGAATAGAATGAAATTATTTTCAATATTTCAAGAAATGTTTTCATGTCAGAATTTATTCCCCCATATCTTTCATCAGCCCTTAGAAGCATAAGTCCATAGTCATAAAACTTATCCCATAAATCATCAGGAATATGATCCTCAAAATCAATTCTCTTTGCTTCAGGCTCAATGTATTTCTTTGAAAATTCTTCAACTGTCCTTAATATGATATCGGTCTCCTCTCTCATCAATCTCCCCAAAAAAGAAAAATAATAAATGGTATATTATTTTTTCATATTCTCATACATATCCCTGAGCATTTTCTTGTCAATCTTACCTGTGCTGGTTTTTGGTAAATCATCGATGAATACAACATCGTCAGGTATCCAGAATTTCTGAATTCTTCCAGTTTCAAGATACTTTTTGATATGATCATATATATCCTCTTTTGTAATATCCTTCAGTTTTTTGACAAAGAGCACAGGCCTCTCTCCCCATTTTTCATGTGAGACACCTACCAGCGCAACTTCACCAACTCCCGGTATTTCTGAAACGATATTTTCAATAAGTATTGACGGGATGAATTCTCCACCGGATTTTATTGCATCCTTCTCCCTGTCAACTATATGGACATATCCATCAGAATCAACAAATGCCAGATCTCCTGTGTGCAGCCATCCGTCTTTCCATAGCTGTTCCGTCTTCTCCGGGTCCTTGTAATATTCTTTTGTGAGCCATGGGGCCCTGACTACTATTTCCCCAATGGTCTTTCCATCCCATGGTACTTCTTTACCATATTCATTGACGACCTTCAGATGAACAAATATTATGGGTATTCCAGTCGATATTCTGTATTCAAACCTCTCATTTTCATTCTTTTTTGATATCCTGTCATTGTAGAGTGCTAGGGTTAGCACAGGACATGTTTCCGACATTCCATATCCTGCAATTATCCTGATGCCATAACTTTCGGCCAGTCTGGCCAGTCCCCTGGGTAAAGCAGCCCCTCCTATAACAACCTTCCATTTCGAAAAGGCATCCTTATGTTCCTGTGCCTTTGGATGGTTCAGAATCATGTATAATATTGAGGGGACCATAAGGGAAAGGGTTATCCTTTCTTTGTCAATCAATTCAATAATTTTCCCCATGTCATATCTTCCTGGGAGAACATATTTGTTTCCAGTTAGGATAGTCACATATGGCAATCCCCAGGAATGTACGTGGAAAAGCGGGACCAGACTCATGAAAACATCGTTATCCCTCACAACAAGAGGTTCCCTGTGCACCGATGATGCAAGTGAGACCGCATGTAAAATCAGGTCCCTGTGAGTGAAAGTCACTCCCTTGGGCAAACCTGTAGTTCCAGATGTATAGAATATTGTTGCCTGTGTATTTTCATCTATATCAGGGAAATTCATGGGTTCATTATTTTTTACCAGATCCTCATAGTTATAGGATGGAGATAACGAAGTCTTAACATCATCAGTGTCATCCGAATACACAATCCATCCCTTGATGAAATCGAACATTGAAGCATATTTTTCAATAAGTGGAAGGAATTCATCTCTTATTATAACATATTTATCCTCAGCATGCTGCATTGTAAGGTAGATCAGTTCTGGAGGATATCTTATATTTACAGTATGCAATACAGAACCCATCATAGGTATGGAAAAATAGCTTTCCATGTAATGGTTGGTATCCCAGTCCAATACTGCCACTTTATCACCTGGCTGAACTCCTATCTCTTTAAGGCCGTTTGCAAACCTGGATATTCTCTCGTAGAATTGATTAAATGTAAATCTCTTTTTGTCAGAATAGACTATTTCCTGATCCCCAAAATTTCTTAAAGATCCTGGAAAAATGTTTTTCAATATTAGCTGATAGTTATATGCTGTCATAAATTTTATACCAAAAAACATCTTATTTAATTTTTCCAGAATGTAATATGATATAAGAACAACATTACTATAAAACTTAAAAAAAATTCAAAATTAATAAACGAAATTTTTATATATTTAATTTATTATAATATAATTTATGGAAGAAACAGGTGCAATAAAAATAATTTTAAAAATTCACAAGCATGGGGTTTTTGGGTCAAGGGAAATCAACGAGATGAAGGAATTTCTTGAAGAATATGTTAAAAAATTTGCAGAATCCCAGGGTGCAAAATATCATTTTCATGAAGAACAGAAGGACTATTTTGGTTTTTGTGTGGAAGGGAATCTGGATCCTGAAGTATATAAGAAGAAATTTTCAAACCTTGAAACTATACTGGATGAATTCGGGTTGAAAAAATTTTTGAATGATATTAGAAAAATATCTGCATTCATATACATAATAAAGCCAGGAGAGGAGGACCCAGAGGATAAAAGGGCTCCGGATATATATTATGAATATGATTTATCAAAGAAAAAATCTCCTTTTAATCCATAATAACCGGGAATAAAAATAAAATATGTTTTCTATTTATTCCTATTCATGATTTATGAATTTGAGGGAAGGGTCCCAAAAATATCTCCAAAGGCCTACATTCATGAAGCTGCTGTAGTTTTAGGAGACGTTACCATAGGAGACGGTGTATGGGTAGGTCCAAATGCCACCATAAGAGGAGATTATGGTACAATAGTCATAGGCAACAACAGTGCAGTTGAGGATAATGTTGTTATACATGCCAGGCCAGGAGAAAAAACAACAATTGGAAACTGGGTAACAATAGGACACGGGTCGATAATTCATACTGCCACCATAGAGGATTATGCTGTTATTGGAACAGGTTCTGTTGTTACAGATTATGCTGTTGTTGGTAAATGGGCAGTCTTAGCGGAAGGAACTGTTGTAAAAATAAGGCAGATTGTTGAACCCGAGACAATAGTGGTTGGAGTTCCGGCACAGCCAAAGGGAAAGATAAATGAGGAATACAAAAATCAGTGGACCTCTTTTAAGAGCATTTATGTGTCATTTACTGAAAGATATAAAAAAAATTTAAGGAGGATTGAATGAATGTATAACATAATAGTTTTGTTCAAGCAGATACTTGACATAGATCAGATGAAGATAGATGAAAAGACTGGAGAACCTGTAACCAAGAATCTTCCATACAAAATTGAAGACCTTAGCAAGAATGCAATAGAGGAGGCAGTGAGAGTAAAGGAAAAATATGGCGGTAAAGTAATAGCGATAACATTCGGTGGGGATCAGGCAACCATGTCCATGAAGGAAGCACTTGCAATGGGCGCGGATGAAGGTATCATTCTGAAGGGATACAGGGAAAATAATCCCACACTGACAGCCGAGGTACTTGCAACGAAGATAAAGACTTTGCAATATGACATCATCATAATGGGAAATCAATCCGCTGATAGCTACACAGGTTTATTACCCGGGAAACTTTCATCAAAATTAAATTTACCATTGCTGGGAAATGCGATAAAACTGGAAATGGAAGGAAGGAAGGCAAGGGTTACGAGAAGCGGTGAACAGAGAGATTATGTGATTGAATCTGATCTTCCGGCCATAATCAGCGTTGAACAGGAAATAAATGAGCCAAGGCTTCCACCCTTGGTTCAGATCATGATGGCTGGAAAAAAACCCATGAAGGTAGAAGAAATAAAAGTCAATGTTGAAACTTATAAGAAAGTAATCTGGAACAGGGCTCCAAAGAGTGATAGAAAGAGAGTGGTATTTGAGGATATTGATAAGGGTGTAGAGGAAATTTCAAAAGTTATAAGGAGTGAGGTAAAATGAAGGCATTATTATTTTCAGAGTCCGGAGATCTTGCATCACAGCTATTAACATTATTGAGGGATAAGTTTGAGATCAATGCTTATATACTGTCAAAGGATGATATTAGCGAATACGGTGCAAGTAATGTTTTCCAAATAGAAACCTCATTTCCTTATGCGGACAATCTTTCCAGTTTTATATCTGAAGAATTCAAAAAATGGAATTATCATGTCATATTGATGGTATCTTCACCATTAACTAGGGATATTGCGGGCATGCTCTCTGAAATATTAAAGACCGAGGCAATAACAGAGATAATGAAACTTGAAACGGGCGAAAACAATAAATTTTACACGGAAAGGTTTTTCTTCGGTGGAAAGACAATTATAAGAGAAGAGTCAGATGCAAGAATATTCACTTTTCTGGCAGGACTTACAGATCCCCAGAAGGTCAATACAAAATCAAACGTGCAGAAAATCAGAATAGATCTGAAATCCAGGGTATCTCTTGTAAATGAGATAGAAAAGCCGAAGAGCTCCGTAAATCTTGAAAAGGCTGACATCATCGTTTCTGCTGGAAGAGGTATTGGAAAGAAGGAAGGATTATCCGTAATCCAGCAGCTTGCAGATGTATTACACGGTGAAGTCGGAGGTTCAAGGCCTGTTTGTCTGGATTACCACTGGTTGAGCGAAGAAAGGCAGGTAGGTTTATCGGGCAAGAGGGTAAAGCCAAAGATATACATAGCCGCAGGAATTTCAGGACAGGTACAGCACATAGCGGGTATGAGAGGTTCAAAGACAGTCATTGCCATAAACAAGGATAAAAATGCTCCCATATTCAATGAATGTGATTATGGAATTGTCGGGGATCTATATGTTGTAATTCCAAAGCTAATAGAAAAGTTAAAGAAATGATATTTACTAGCCTGAAAATAGAGTCTTCAGATCCTGAAATACTTTACAGGGTATTGAACATAGAAAATGAGAGGGATATACCGAAGGCTAGGATAGATGTTAATATAATAAACAAAAATATAATAATTAATATAGAAACAGAAAATATAAGTTCGATGAGGGCTGCCATAAATTCATATATGCGTTGGATTAATCTAATTGAAGATATTCTGGGGTTGATAAAGGATGGTTGATATAAATCTTTCACCGTATTTGCAGGAAAAGGTAAAGCAGGCACAGAACATACAGCAGCAGCTTGAAAGCATTGTGGCGCAGAAATACCAGATAGACTTAAAAATCAAGGAAATAGAGAAAACGCTCGAGGAACTGACCAAAGTAGAAGAAAACCAGAGAATATACAGGATGAGCGGTTCAATTTTAATTGAAATAAAGGATAAGGAAAAGTTGAAAAAGGATCTTGAAGAGGAAAAGGAAATGCTTACAATAAGGTCAAATACACTTGAAAAGCAGAAGAAGATGCTCGAGGATAAATATGGCGAGATAGAGAAGGAGTTTGAGGAGGCCTATAATAAACAATGATTGAATTAGGTAAATTAAGATATTTACCTTTTTCAATGGAAAATTTAGAATTCGGTTATTCACTTGAACAGGATGCATTAACAACATTTTTTTCAAGGGGCATAGCGATAAATTTACAGGGCATTGAATCCTACAAAAAGATGGTTGAGGAGGATATTTCCACAGGAAACAGAAAAAGAATTCTCATAACATATGATGGAAATGAGATAGGTATAGGAAGCATATATGAAAATCAGGGAATGCCAAAGAAAGCTGGAGTAGGGTTAATGCTCAGAAGGGATTTCTGGAATTCACATATAGGATCGGTCAGTACAATAATCCTTGTGGAGATGCTATTTTATTTCATGGATTATCATAGGATAGAGGCCTGGTCAGCTGAATACAACAGAAGGGCGCACAGAGTTCTTGAAAGGGCAGGGTTTGTACTTGAAGGGAAATTGAGGGAATCCCTGTATACAAATGGAAAATATTATTCATGGTATATATTTGGTAATCTGAGAAAAGAATACTATGAAAGAAGGGAGAATATATTAAAGGAAGGTATGATGGAATATTATGATGAATACAGAAGATTCCTGGAAATTTTTTTAAAAGATGATAGATCAAATAATGAAAATTCAAAAAAATAAATTTATTTTAAAATTTTATTTTATAACGGTAATAGAAAAAATAATATATTAATATGTTATTACACCTAATGTTGCTGGGGGAATGTACTATGAGGGGAAAGAAGAGGCTCAGGGTATTATAAAATGAAAATACTAAATTTTTTAAACACCATTTTTTATCATATTGTATGGAAAGGGAAGAGGTAAAAAAGATAATAGAAAGGGAGAATGTTAAATACCTGCAGATGCAGTTTACAGATATTCTCGGTTCCATAAAAACCGTTATGATACCATCCTCAAGGTTTGATAGAATCATGGATGACGGTGTTCTTTTTGATGGATCGTCAATTGTGGGTTATGCAACCATTGAAGAATCAGATATGCGTGGTATACCGGATCTGTCCACATTTCAGATTCTTCCATGGTATTACGATGATAAAAAAACTGCAAGGATAATCTGTGACATTGCAACACCCAGTGGGGAACAGTTTCCAGGAGATCCAAGATTTGTTTTAAAACGAATGTTGAAAAAGGCCCATGAAAAAGGGGTTCAGTTTTTTGTTGGTCCCGAATTTGAATTCTTTCTTTTCAGGATAAATGAAAAGGGCGATCCCATACCGGATCCCACCGATAAGGGAAGTTATTTTGACTTCACACCCATAGACAAGGCTGAAGAGGTGAAAAAGGAAATACTGTATTATCTTGAAATGATGAATTACAATCCTGAGGCATCACACCATGAAGTGAGCCCGGGGCAGCATGAAATTGACCTAAGATTTTCAGACGCTCTCACAATGGCCGATCGTATAGTTACACTGAAATCTTTAATTAAATCAATAGCAATTAAAAATGGTCTTTTTGCCAGCTTTATGCCAAAACCCCTTTACGGTGTTAATGGATCCGGAATGCACATACATCAGAGTTTGATGACACAGGATCAGTCAAAAAACTTTTTTTACGATCCTGAAGGTAAATATGGTCTTAGCAAGACCGCATTCAATTATATTGGTGGAATACTTCACCATGCAAGGGAAATGGCTGCGATACTTAATTCTTCGATAAACTCTTATAAAAGGCTGGTCCCCGGTTTTGAGGCCCCCGTTTACATATCATGGGCCAATCTGAACAGGAGTGCTCTTGTAAGAATACCTCAGGGAAGGGGACTTAAAACAAGAATAGAATTAAGGAATCCCGACCCTGCAGGAAACCCATACCTGCAATTTTCCGTGATTCTGGCAGCCGGACTCGATGGAATTGAAAAAAATATAAATCCTCCTGAACCTGTGGAAAGGGATATTTACAGGCTGTCACCAAAAGAGAGGGAGGAGATAGGCATAGACAATCTTCCTGGGTCACTTGGTGAATCATTAAAATATTTCAAGGAAAGCAAACTGATGCGTGAAACACTGGGAGACCACATATTCAATCATTTCTATGTGGTAAAATCAAAAGAGTTCGATCATTACAGATCTGAAGTCACTCCCTGGGAGATTCAGAATCTTCTGCCCGTTCTCTGACTATATCGATCAAAAACTTTGCCTGTTCGGGTGTTAGGGTGGAATTATTTACCAGACCGGCCTCATCAAAATTTTTCAGATTTACAAGGAGGAGTGGTTTTCCATTCGTCAATTTATAAATCATCCTCAATTTTTCCTCATCCTTGATATTGGTGAAGAATTCCCTTACTGCATCTATGCCCAGATTCCTGACATATATTTCCGTTATCCTCTGGTTCCTTATATCCTCAATGTGATAAAACCTCATGTAGACCGGAATCTCTTCCCTTATTATGATGATCATCTTACCTTTATTTTTTTTGTTGAGTATGCTGTTAAGAAATTCAACTAGGTCTTCTGAAACCCTGTTATAATTGTCCAGAACAATTAGATTGTCTCTATTCAAAATAATTTCTTCAAAATTTTTTTTGTATATTTCCTCGATTTTCCCTTTTAAAAAATCCAAATCCGCATTTTCTTTCAGGGAAATCATAACTATATCTGAAGTATCAATATTTTTTATTGTTGAAACGAATTTACTTATTAGGGCAGTCTTTCCCGACCCCCTTGAACCTATTATGGCAAGAAAAGGAACCGCGGACTGATACCATTCATTTATCTTTTTCAGTTCAATTTTCCTATTTATCAATTTGGTATTTATGAAATTTTCAGTGTAATATATTTTATTTGGATAATTTTCCTTTTTCTGTTCTGATGATATATGGTTGAGTGAATCCAGCCATGTCAGAAATTTATATTTTTCAACAAGATCCTTTATTTTATACATCTTTCCATTGTAATCTATAATCTTTTCACCAAATTCATTTTTTATTTTATTCACTTCATTGGAACCCAGAGGAGAAAGAAAATAAACATTGATCCTTTTATCCCTGTTTTTCACCCTTCCCTTTATCTCTTCAATCAAACCTTCATCAATAAGGTCTTTTATTTCCCTCGGAACATGTGAAACGGTTATACCTACGGCCCTGGCTATACCCTCCTGCGTTATTTCTTCCGGATATATCGGAATTTCATTCTGATAATCATAAACATTTCTGTATTTCGAAAATTCTGACAGGTACAGCAATATCTTAAGTTTCAGGGTTATTCTGAACATCTAACTCTGTTAAAAAAATCTATTTATATAAACATATTTGAGAGATGTTTTGTTCAACAACTCATGGCTAAAAATCGGAAAATTCTTGATTGTGTTTTCTCAACGTAAAAATTGATGAAATCAGGAATGAGAAATAAAAGTATTAATTGAATATCTTTCTTTCATGGCATATAAAGCTTTTCAATTTTCCTTATATCCTCTTCACTTTTCACATAATATTCTTCAAGAGGTTCCCTGTTCATTTCCAGAAATGTATGGCCCCAGGAAAACAATCTCATTATATCCCATGCCAGTTCCCTGTATCCTATGATGTACAGGCTTGCGGATACTGCTTCTGCAGTTGAAAGCATGTATGGTTTTCCAAAATTTATATTGTTTCCTGCAATAAGGTATGGAAGCCTCCTGAATTTTCCATAAATATTTTTGAAAATTTTTTCACCATTTTTCCATGATCCATCAACTGCCCACAGTCCCTTATTCAATATTTCTTCTCGGTCTGAAATGGATATTATTCTTTCAGTATAGGGCGATAATACAATACCTCCATTATATCTACCAATTTCGGTAACAGTGGCAAAACCAAACCTTTCCATCCTGCGTGCGGTGCATTTTTTGGGATCATCCTGTTTTAGGTCTATGATAAATATCTTAATCATTCTTGGGTTTGAATATATAATAAACAATAATGGCCGAAATTATCAAGATTATCAGAACCGCATCCTGCCATGGTATGTTATATCCAATTATCGGTTTCTGCGGTATGGTCGAATTTGCAAAACCGGGCAGAATACCAAGATTCAGGAGCTGGCCATTTGTATATCCTGTTATCAGGGATGGAAGTTCTACGGCCTTTAACAGCGCGTCGGTTATTGTTTTCAATGTTATGTTGCTGTACTGTTCCAGTTCAAATACAAATTCTGCACCGAATGTATTCAGGGCAGAGAGATTGTAATCAAAAAATACGTATTTATAATTCGGGTTGGATGACCAGTTGTATCTGGAAATTGTACTTGAAAAGAATATCGGGAAAATTTCTCCTTTCCATATTGTATCGGTAATAGTCATATTCTTACCATCAAGCATGTGAATTTCTATGGTTGGGAATTTGAGGTTTCCAAAACCGGTATTTGCACCGGAGAGAGAGGCTAAAATAACCGTGGACAATGCAGCAACGACCATTAAAGATATGATTTTCCTCATTGCATAACAAAAATGTATTTTAATATATAAACTATTTTCAAAGTGAACTATCCCGCCCTCACGGAATGGGACTTTCGCCCCCTTAACCCCCTTTACATTAAACCTTCCGTTTTCAGGGACATGAATATCATAACGTTGGCCCTGCTCATATTCTCCTTGTTTTCCAGACCTTCCCCTGTTTCTTCTTTCAGTTTTTTTACGACTTCTTCTACAATATTTATGAACTTTATAACAAACTCCGATAATTTATTCATGGTACCGGTTGGTGGGGACATCCAATCTATACCCTGGCCAACTATGTGGAATGTGTAAATGAAATCGTCATATCCCCCCTGGTATTTCCATATCCTTATGATATATCCCTTTTTTTTACTGTCCAGCCATGATTTCACAAGCTGTTCCATCTTTTCATTATATGCCTCTTCTGTTTCAAAGTAATCTCCAAGTGTCAATATCAGATCTTCCATATCTTCTATTTTTTCAATTTTTTTCGTCTCTCCATAAGTCATGAAATCATAAGATCCATCATCATTCATTGATATTGCAAAATCTATTACCGTATACATGTTCAGCGCCTTCTATTTATTTCTATATAGAATGAGTTATCAAAATTTCCTTTCTTAATGTTCTTTATCTGTGTTTTGATCTCTCTCTTTTTATCCGGATTATTTTTCATTTCATTTTTCAATCTATTTATTTCAATATTTATGTAATAATCATAAATAAGTTTCATGGCCTTTTTTGAATTATTTTTTCTGCAATATTGCATGGCTTCAACAAAATCCTTTATATTTACAATTATAAAATCATCATAAATGCTTTTATTTAAAAATGATAAAATGCATTCAAATGCCTTGTCATCAAGTTCACCCAGCCTAACTGAATAAGACAGGTTCCCAACTTTTCTCGACAGGTATGAATCAATAGGCATAATTTATATTAATATAATTTTTCTTATTTAACATTTTTTAAAAAATATTTTTTTAATTGAAAATAAAAATATCAGAAACATTTTTATACAATGTATATATAAATAAAACATGGAAAATATAAATGAAATTGATTTTTCGAGTGGGTTTTTGAAGGAATATAAAAAGGTTCAGGAACGAAGGCTCAGTGATTTAAGGGAATATTTTTATGATAAAAAGGCAGTTGAAAATATCCTTGTTAATCAAAATCCCATCATTTACAGGGTATATGATGTAATATATGATTATCCTGGAGGGTTATCATATTCCGTTACTGAACTTATGCCCGGAAAAGTGGGAAATGAATATTATTTTACCAAAGGTCATTTTCATTCTAAATCAGCAGCTGAAATTTACATAGTATTTAAGGGAAACGGGATACTTCTGACCGAAAACAGGTCGGGAGATACCAAGACCTATAACATGTACAGGGGATCAACAATAAATGTTGAACCTGAATATGCTCACAGGAGCGTCAATACCGGAACTACCCCTCTGATATTCCTGGCAATATATCCAACCGATGCCGGGCATGATTATGAGTCAATAAAGGAAAGGGGGTTTTCATATCTTATAGTTGATAAAAATGGGCCTACATTAATTAAAAATGATAGAAAAAATTTAGAAAAATAGATTAAGCAATAATCAATATTCTCCATAATGGAACTGGACAGAATACTTGAAGATATAAGAAATGGCAGGCCTGTATTAATATACGATTCAGACAGAAGAGAAAGGGAAACCGATATTACAATCTCTTCAAAATTTGTAACTCATGAAACGATAAGGACCATGCGCCAGGACGGTGGTGGTCTCATATGTACAACCCTGCCATATTCATATGGCAAGAAGATAGGTATCGATTATCTTGTTGATATATTTATAAAAAGTGGGTACAAAATTTTTGATTATCTATATCCAAATGATATACCATATGATGAAAAATCTGCATTCAGCATAACAATCAATCATAGAAAAACATTTACCGGAATAACGGACAATGACAGGTCATTTACAATCAGAGAATTCTATAATCTGCTGGAAAAGGCAAGGGATATGGATGATACTGAAGCCATGAAGGAATTCGGAAAGAATTTTAGATCTCCAGGACATGTTCATTTACTGCTTGCCCATGATGAACTTTTGAAGGCAAGAAGGGGGCACACCGAACTTTCAACTTCTCTGATGTACATGGCCGGCATGGTGCCATCCGCAACAATAGTAGAAATGATGGGTGATGATGGATATTCCCTGAAAAAGGATCTTGCAAGAAAATATGCCGAGAAAAAAGGAATATATTTTATAGAAGGTTCTGAGATTATAGAATGGTGGAATGAATGGTCAAGGTAATGGCATCCGGGGTATTTGACATACTGCATTTGGGGCATGTTTATTATTTGACAGAAGCCCGAAAGCTTGGTGATGAACTTATAGTTGTTGTTGCAAGGGATTCCACCGCCAGAAAATTGAAACATCAGCCCATAATGAATGAAGATATCAGGGTAAGAATGGTAGAATCGTTGAAGCCCGTTGACAGAGCGATTCTTGGCCATGAGGATGATATGTATAAAACAGTTTTAGAAATAAAGCCCGATATAATTGCCATTGGCTATGATCAGAATTTTAATGAAAATGAGATCACTGAAAATTGTAAAAGACTGGGATTGGATGTCCGTGTGGTCAGGATACCGCAGTATACTGACAGTGATTTAAATGGAACCAGGAAAATAATAGGTAAAATATTATCAGCATACGCTTTCCAGAAAGAAATAGAACAATATGAAGAAGGGAGGGAAGCAGGTGAAAATAGTAGGGATAGCTGATACGACATTTGCAAGGTACGATATGGGTAAAAGCGCAATAGATCAATTGAAATCGATGTCTCCTGAAATAAAAACAGTCAGATACACTGTTCCGGGGATAAAAGATCTGCCTGCAGCTGCCAGGATATTATTTGATAAATACGATGCAGAAATGGTCATGGCACTCGGAATGCCTGGGGCCAAGGAAATAGACAAGATGTCTGCCCATGAAGCAGCAACCGGTCTGATAACTGTTCAGGCAATCCTTGGAAAACATATTCTCATAGTATTCGTCTATGAGGATGAGGCAAAGGATGAATCACAGCTTGCATGGCTTGCTGATAGGAGAACAAGGGAACATGCGGTTAATGCATATTATCTGTTATTTGATCAGGAATTTTTGCAAAAGAACGCTGGAAAAGGTCTGAGACAGGGTTATGGCGACGTGGGACCACTGAGATAAACAATATAATTTTTATAAAAAAATATATTTAAATTCTTTTAATTTCATATGATCTAAAAACGAAACAATTTTATGATTTTTTACATTATTTGAAAAGGGTGTTAGTATGGATAAAATAAAGCTTGGTATTGTTGTTTCAGAGTATAATTTTGACATAACAATGGTAATGTTGGAGAGAGCGAAGGTTGAATCAGAGTTTCTGGGAGCCGAGATTTCACATATTTTATATGTTCCTGGAACTTTTGAAATTCCTCTTGGTGTTAAGGCCCTTTTAGAAAAAAATGATGTTGATGCAGTCGTTACGCTCGGTGCAGTCATAGAAGGAGAAACAGAACATGATGCAATAATAATGGAGAATGCGGCCAGGAAAATAGAGGACCTGCAGATTGAATATTCCAAACCAGTTGCCCTTGGCATTACCGGTCACGGCATGACCAGATTACAGGCAATGGAAAGGGTAGAAAAGGCCAGAGAAGCAGTTCACAGTGCAGTAAAAATGGTGAATGCCCTGAAAAATCTTAATAGAAAAGCTTAAATACCAAATTAATTTTTTTAACCTTAAGTTAATAAAAAGAGGTGAAATTATATGGTAGAAGAAAAGGAGATAATACTGAAGGTTGCCGAAGCCCCTCAGATGGATGTTGGTCTTGGCAGGGCCAGGATTGACACGTCCTCAAGAGAGGCGCTTGGTGTAGAGGTTGGGGAAATCATCACGATCACCGGTAAGAGGACAACAGCTGCAAAAGTTTACAGATTACAGTCAGAGGATGAAGGTAAAGGAATCATAAGAATTGATGGAGACATAAGAATGAACGCGAGTGTATCACTCGGTGACAAGGTAAAGGTTGCAAAAGCCAATTATATACCTGCCAAATCCGTAACATTTGCACCACTGATAGAAAGGGATCAGAAGCTCAAACTGGGTGAGGGTATAGAAGAATTTGTCAGGAGAAGTCTTCTGAACCGTCCTGTGGTTGAAGGAGATGTTCTTGTTATTCCCGGTCTCACACTGATAGGCAGGGCAGGATTAAAATTCAAGGTTGTAAGGGCAAATCCAAAGGGTGTGTCGATAATTAAAGAAACAACTGAAATTGTTGTAAAGGATGAGGCAATTGAGGAAATAATAGGGGAGGCTGGAAGGGTAACATACGAAGACATAGGTGGGCTCAAGGAGGAATTGCAGAAGGTCAGGGAAATGATAGAACTTCCCCTGAAGCATCCTGAGCTCTTTGAAAGACTTGGAATAAAGCCTCCCAAAGGTGTACTTCTTTATGGTCCTCCGGGTACGGGCAAAACATTGATTGCCAAGGCTGTCGCAAATGAAAGCGGTGCAAATTTCTATCTTATAAATGGACCAGAAATAATGAGCAAATATTATGGTGAATCCGAGAAATTTCTCAGGGACAAATTCGATGAGGCTGAAAAGAATGCGCCATCAATAATATTTATAGATGAGCTAGATTCCATAGCCCCAAAGAGGGCAGAGGTTCAGGGAGAAGTCGAGAGAAGGGTAGTCGCACAGCTTCTGACCCTTATGGATGGACTGAAGGAGAGGGGACAGGTTATAGTTATCGGCGCAACGAATCTTGTTGATTCTATAGACCCTGCTCTGAGAAGGCCAGGAAGGTTTGACAGGGAAATAGAGATAGGAATACCTGACAAACAGGGCAGGTTGGAAATCCTGCAGATACATACAAGACTTATGCCCATGGATATGAATGATGAGGAAAAGATGAAGTTCCTGGAAGAACTCGCAAATATGACGCATGGATTTGTCGGTGCGGATCTTGCAGCACTTGCAAGGGAGGCAGCCATGCATGCATTGAGGAGGTATCTGCCACAGATAGACCTTGATAAACCCATACCAGTGGAAATGCTTGAAAAGATGTATGTTACAAGGGATGACTTCAAGGAAGCTCTTAAGGATATTGAACCGAGCATACTGAGGGGCGTTTTGATAGAAGTTCCAAATGTTAGATGGGAGGATATCGGAGGACTCGATGATGTTAAGCAGGAGTTAAGGGAAGCGGTTGAACTGCCAATAAAGAATCCCGATAAGTTCAAGAAGATGGGAATAAGGCCTCCCAAAGGAATACTTCTATATGGTGCTCCAGGTACAGGAAAGACACTGCTTGCAAAAGCAATTGCAACCGAAAGCGAAATGAATTTTATAAGCATAAAGGGTCCTGAAGTTCTAAGCAAATGGGTTGGTGAATCTGAAAAGGCCATAAGGGAAGTATTCAGAAAGGCAAAACAGGGTTCTCCCGCAATTGTATTTCTGGATGAAATAGATTCAATTGCACCGAGGAGAGGTTCATACACAGATTCTGGTGTTACTGAAAGGATAGTAAATCAGCTACTCACATCAATGGATGGCCTTGAAAATATGGAAGGAGTTGTGGTAATTGCATCCACGAACAGGCCCGACATAATAGATCCTGCTCTGCTCAGGCCAGGAAGGTTTGACAGACTGGTTTACATTCCACCTCCGGACAAGGAAACAAGGTTGAAGATACTCAAGGTACATACCAGGAGAATGCCATTGGATAAGGATGTTGACCTTAATGTAATTGCTGAAAAACTCAACCAATATGTTGGGGCCGACATTGAAAATATATGCAGGGAAGCCGGAATGTTTGCCATAAGGGAAAACAGGGATGTTGTAAAGGCAGTGGATTTCGAAAGGGCAATACAGAAGATTCCGCCTTCGCTGACTGAAGATACCATAAAGTACTATGAAAATATCGGAAAGATCATGTCCAGAGCAGGAAGAAAAGATGAACCACAGTATTACAGGTGAATTCAGAAAACTTAAAAAAGATTAAATAAATGTTTTCCCTTTATTTTTTTTGAATTACGTTTAAAAATAGAGGTGTCAAAAATGAAAAAATTCATAAGTGAGATCAGGGGAAAGACCGTAACGACTGGAGATGGAATGATACTTGGTGTTCTGGACAATGTTGTAATAGATACAAATACCGGTGAAATACAGCATCTTCTGATTAAACCATCAGATGATCTTGAAATTAGGGGTTATCAGATGGATGCAAAGGGCAGGCTAGTCCTTCCATTCAAAAGCATGAAGGCCGTAAAGGATGTTGTTGTTGTCGATCTTGTAAAATAATTTTATTATTTTTTTCTGTATCTAAGAATTGCTCCTATTCCTCCAAATCCCTTTAAAAAAAGTTTTCCTTCTTCACTTTCATCCGATACAAGGTAAACCCTTGCATTAGATGATTCAGCAAGCTTGTAATATTCGTCTATTATGTCAGTTTTTTCAGCGATGTTCATGTACACATTGCATTTCGGGCATGTTTTATCTGGAATTTCTCCCGTAACAATATCTTCCGTTTTTTCACCGCATATCGGGCACTGATAAACAACCTTGTATTTTCTGAGAGCTTCAGAAATTATCAGGGAATCCACCTGATTATTCTTGAGAGCTTCTATTACCTGGTTCTCACCGTAAACCGCAAGGGAATCGGTCTTTCTAATTTCCGATAGAAATCTGTTGATTATTTTCTTTTCCTGTGCTATATCAAGTTCCTGAAGTTTCTGAGAGGCCTTTTCTACCAGTTCTCTTAGACCATATTCATCCGTATAACCTGTATCAAAAAGATCTATGATTTTTTTCTTCAGTTCATGGTGAAGATAATCACCATTGGCAAAGAAATCCTTTGTTGATCCGGGGCCACCAATCAGGATACCCTTCAGATCCTTTTCGTTCAAAAATGCTTCATTTGCGGAATCTCCAACCCTCTTGAAAAATTCATGAGCGGCCTGTTCTATCAATCTTTCAAACCTTCGCGATGACTGTCCACCTTGGTGATGCTTGCTCGGCACATTGGACTGAATGTTTCTTACAACTTCTATCCTTGTACCTTTTAGAAATCCAATGGTTGCCTCGCTTCTGTCTATTACTATCAGGCCATAAACATCCTTCTGGCCCAGCATGGATATCAGGGGATCAAGATAGAATCTGGAATCGCATCTGTATATAAGGGACTGAACGGGTTCAGGAGGTTCTATTATATATGTAACCATCTGTGTCTGGTCACCCTTGTAAGGAACAGTACCTATGAACATCGCCAGTCCGTTTGGTGGTGGCATTTTGTATAATCTCAATCTGGACATCATCGATTCTATCGCACTCATTACATTTTTTCTTGTTGTTTTGCTTTTTATGTTGCTGCTCTGTGAATACTCTTCTTTCAAATAATTTAAAACGTCAGATATTGGTCTATTTGGCGGTACATAAAGTGAAATGAGTTCGGTACCCCTTCCTTCATATTTCATCAATTCCTCGAGGTCTCTTTTGAAGTCATACCTTATTTTATCATCCATTTCTTTTCACATCCAAATTTTTTTATCCCTTTTATTTTTTATGATACTGATGAAATATATTATCCTATCCCTCGGAGGTTCAGTTGTAAAGGAGAATGATTTTGATCATGATTTTCTCACATCATTTGTAAGAATGATAGAAAAAAATACCAAATCCCATAAATTTGTCATTGTTGTTGGCGGGGGCCAAACCGCAAGGGAATACATATCATATGCCAGAAAGAACGGTCTTGATGAATACGATCTGGATTATATCGGTATCCTGGCAACAAGAATGAATTCCATGGTTATTTATTCTTTATTTAAAAAATACCATAATTCATGCTATGCAGAACATTTTGCCGATAAATCATGCGATGTTTTAATAACGGGTGGAACAGTTCCAGGACATACTACCGATGCCGTTGCATTGCTGGCAGCTGAATACTATCAATCAGGAAAGGTGATAAATGTCACTTCAGTTGGAGGAATATATGATAGCGATCCGAGGATCAACAGGAATGCAAGAATAATCGAAAATATCGACTATTCCTCTGCCATAAGGATGTTCTATTCATCAAAGACTAGTGCGGGTCCGAACATCGTTCTGGATTTACTTTCATTGAAGATTGCGGAGAGGAGTTCAATTGAAATAGACGTTGTTGGTAAGGACGTTGAAAATATAGAAAATGCAATAAATGGAAAAAAATTCATAGGAACCACAGTGAAAGGTTTATGATATCAACCATGAAAATAGTATTTCTTGGCACGGGCGGATCATGGCCAAGTCCTGAAAGGGGTCTTCCTTCCATAGCTGTCCAGCTCGACAGGGACTGCATTCTTTTTGATGTGGGGGAGGGTACCCAGAGACAGTTGATGATGAGTTCAATCAGTTTTATGAAAATAACAAAAATATTTATAACGCATTTTCACGGTGATCATTTCCTTGGTCTTGCAGGACTGGTACAGACAATGACACTGAACGACAGAAAGGAAAAGCTTGAAATCTATGGACCACAGGATACAGTAATACAGGTAACAAATTTTCTTAACCTTGGTTATTACTCTCTGAGTTTTCCAATCTATGTGAGAGAAATGGAAGATTCAGAGGTCATAGATTTCGGTGATTATACAGTAAAATCCATAAGGGCAAGGCATCCGGTCCATTCGTTTTCATACATTCTCACTGAGAAGGATAGAAGGAGAATATCAAAGGAATTGATGGACAAATATTCCCTGACCAGCCACGAGGTTGATGTAATCATGAAAAAGGGTTCCATAAACAAAGATGGAAATGTGTATACAATAGATGATATATCCGATGGCATAAGGAAAGGTAGGTCAGTGGTTTATTCAGGTGATACTGCACCCAATGATATTCTGGTTGAGGAATCAAAAAACATGAAGATCATGATACATGAGGCAACTGTGGATTCCTCCCTTGAAGAAAAGGCAAATGAATACGGTCACAGTTCTGCAAGGCAGGCAGCAGAAATCGCATCCAGGGCTAAAGTTGAAAATCTCTATTTAACGCACATAAGCCCAAGATACAGGGCCGATAAGGTCAGAATCCTGGAAAGCGAGGCAAGATCCATATTCAAAAATACCATAATTGCAAGGGATTTCATGGAGATCATGGTCCAGGTGTGAAATTTTTGGTTTCAAACCCGGGGGATGAGAGTTTTTTTATTGCAACATAGCCGGGCATGGGATTAAGGTTCATCATTTTCTGGTAATCTGTCTGTTTTTGCCAGGCCGATGCATTCAACAACAAAATCCCCCTGTATAGGGAAGCCTTAAAGAGATGAATGTGGCCCGTTATGAACAGGTCCGGGATCTCTTCAATTACCATGACATCATTTTTCAGAGGGGAAATTGGGACATTCCTTCCGTAAAAAGGTGCAAGGTGTCTTCTTTTTATGAGTTCAATCATCAGCCTGTCCGTATATTCATACTTCATTCCCCTGACCATGTCAGCAACATCATTCAGGCTGGCACCGTGGTAAACAAGGATCCTCAAATCTTCAATGGATAGGTATGCGGGATTTGTCAAAAATTTAACATTTTCTGGAAACATGTCAATTACAGGTTTTGGTGGTTTGTTCTGAGGTTCAAGTATCCTCGTAAGGTCATGGTTTCCAGGTATCATAAAAATGTCCACATCATTTCTAATTTTACAGATATATTCTGATAGTTTTTCATATTGCTGATATATATCATCAATCTCAAGATCCTTTTCCTGTCCCGGGTATATGCCTATGCCATCCACTAGGTCTCCGGAAACAATCATGTACTTTACCTTTCTTGCATTTTCCTTTCCGCTGTTTATCCATTCTATGAATTTTTCAAATGATGACGAAAGAAAATTTTTGCTTCCTACGTGAATATCGGACAGAAAAACTATTGAATTTTCACTCTTTACTATTTTTTCCTGTTTCTGTATGTTATCTATTCCCGGATATGATATATCCTCCGCAACAAACTTGCCATTCCTTGTTTTTCCCCTGATCGCTATTATATCATCCATCAGAATCTCATCATACATCTCTGAATTGAGCCTGACAATGATATCTCCTGAAGGATCCTCTGCAAGGATCTGATAGTCATATCTTGTTGGCAGTTTTTCCCTGACCATAGCAACGATTGTTCCTGTCTCATTATCCCTTTTTTTGATGAAATCTATATCCATAACATTTGATATTGAAACCTTTCCCGTGAGAATCCTCTTTATCTTTGAATATCTGCTTAAAAATAAATCCCTGAAATTTTCAGGTTTTCCGGAAACCTGCGAAAAATCCTCTTCTCCCAACATTATTTTTACCTTCACTTCACTTTTGGATGTAATGATCTTTCCCATTTCCCACATCTTATCAAGATATTCTCTATCCATAAAATTCAAGCCTCTTCTGCATGAAATTTTTTCTGTATGTCCTTGATTTCTTAATTATTTTTATTATATATTCCGGAATGGCCCTGAAACCTTCAATATCTTTTAAATTTGTGTGGGCTGCATTTTTCATTGCATATTTCACAGTATCCCTTATAACCCATACACCCAGGGGGATGCGGTATTCCCCTCCGATCTCCCTGTATATGAAAACCGATCCTGAAATTCCATTATTTTTCATGTATTCAAGAACAGATAATCTTGCAGCATAGTATGCACCCCCAATATTCCGTGCATAATCCTTTCTGCCATAAAAATCTTCAAAATCCCCATTTTTCAGTGGATCAATGTCCCTTGCAGTGCCATACCAGTTTTCAACCATCTCAAAGGACCATCTTCCGGGGAAAATGAATATGTAGAACCTGTTCCACATGTATTCCCCGTATGCAAAAATGATATCATATGCTGATCCAAAATCCTTTATGGTTTCTATCAATTTTTTTCCTACGATATCATCAATGGCGGTTATGGCCCACCTGGTAGGAACAAGTTTTCTTTCAACGGGTCTTCCTAATGAACCGGAGGAAAAAATCCTCCTTATATAATCAAGGTCAAAATTGTCAGAATAAAGTATATCTATACCTTCTACTGCACTCAGGTCATAATCACCAGTTATATATTCAATTTTTTTTGGTATCTTCAACTCTCCTGAATAATCAAGATTTTTTACAATGATTTTAGGGCCCGCAGGTGCACTCTCCCTTCCAAATAATAATGAATTTTCAATTCTTTTCACATCCGCTTCGATTTCAACGTTCTTTTCTGATAGAGAAATTTCCACCATTTTTTCACCAATCTTTCCAATTTTTTTAATATTAAGTGTTTCTCCAACTCTGTAAAGTGAAGTCCTCAGGGACAATATTTCATCCAGTTTTTTGGGATAAAGATTAGACAGATTTGAAAAATTCCCTGCAAGGGTGTAAACATTTACCCTTGGATATGAAAACCTCCCCACAAAAATATCAGGGGGGGATGGTCCACTGTAATAATCAAGTCTCTGGTTCAATGGCATAGAATATTTAAACAGCGGGCATGGATCCAGGCCGCATAAATGCTTTATTCCCCTGCATTTTATACATAGATCAGGATTGATATTCACAATTAATAAAATAAAAGATTTGTTTAATAAATTTTAGTAGAGAAGGGTGACAGATACATAATATGTGTTCTGGCCGGTATTCTTTGCAGTATTGGATACTATGAGCTCATACACATAGGGGCTTGTTGGTAATCCGAATGCAGGTACCTGGTAAGTTATGGTCTGAATGGTTCCATTTGATGAATATATAACGTGGAAATTCAGGTTGTTATTGACAATCTCTATTGCATATGGATTTACGGACGTGATCTGGATCTCCAGTAAACCAGAATAGCTAACAGTTAAGTTATAATATGCCATCTGACCCGTAGAAAGTATTACCGGTTGATTGTTCAACAATGATAATGAATCATTTCCATATACAATATTATTCAATGACGTTATTGTTGAATTTTTCTGTTTCAATTCATACTGTAACATACTTATCTGGGCCGAATAATTATTGAGTTTATTCTGCAACATTGAAATGTTTAATGACTGGTACATCAGTGTCTGTTTCAAATTGGCTACCTGTGCGGTAGTTGAATTTAACTGATTCCACAGATTAGAATATTTCTGCTGCGCCACATTCAGATCATTCTGAAGACCAGAAATACTGAGGTCCATATAAACTGCTAAAATTATAATTACGGCAATAATTGCAAAGAATATCACTTCAAACCTTTTATCCTGCGTTATTATTCCAACAAAATCGAATTTTTTCTTTTCCTTAATTCTGGGCTGCATTTGAGGAATCTGAGGTTCCTGGGCAACAGGTTCTATTTTCTGAGATTCTTCACCAAATTTGTATCCGCATTTAATGCAGAATAGTGCATCATCAGTATTTGGTGAACCACACCTCGGACAGTACTTCACCATTATTTTTTCACCACAAACATATCTTTAATACTCTATTTAAGATTTTTTCTATCGACTACCTCTATCTAAAGTTTTGGTGCCTATTACTTTTTTCATGTTCTGGATGTGAGTGGAGATACATGAAAACGCAACGATTGGCGGGCTAAAAAAACCTGAAATAATCATATATAAAGAGTGATTCGATGTTCTTTAAAGTGTCCAAATCTGCATACAGTTCAAAAGTCAATTCTTGTTTTTGAATGCTGCGTGTATGTTATTTTCGTATTTATGTCCATATTCCGAAGACTCCCATGTCTGTTTGTGATTCACTGATACTTTGATGGCCACCAGTTATATTTTTTCATCAGGAGCATAACAGCGGGTATGAAGAACATCCATGAAACATATGTGTCAATGATAACCCCGAGACCAAGACCAATGCCGATTTCTTGTATTATGCCTATTGAGCTGAAATAGAGTGAGGAAAATGTTGCAAACAAAATAAGGCCAAGGATTGATATGACATATCCATTTTCCCTGAGAGAAATGTCTATGCCGGTAGAATCATCCTTTCCATTCATTACTTCTTCTCTTACCCTTGTTATCATGAATATGTCATAGTCCAGGCCAACGGCAAGAAGAGTGACAAAAACAAATAATGGCAGTAATACGAGTATTGGCAGATCCATGACGAAATGGAATATAACATATGAAATGGACAGCGAAATCAATACGGATCCAAGAACCATCAATATGAGTCTCAATGGAGTAAAAACAGCATTGAACTGTATCAGCAGAATGAAAAATGCGGCTATCGCCAGTATCGGTAAAATTGAATAAAATGCGCTGTTGGTATGTGTTTGTGCATCATAAAGTCCCTGAGACAAACCACCCACATAATATGTTACATTTGATGGCAGGACATCTTTCAGGGCCTTATCGAGGTATCCTGCGAACATTACCTCCCCGTTGTTCCATGATATTGTCGATGCCCTGTACTGGATCAGAACTGTTCTGTTATCAATTCCAACATATGATAATTGATATTCCCTGATTGTCTGGTTTGTAAATGGCGAAACGTCATTCTGGTTTATGATGAAATTTCCAAATGGATGGTTCACGCCGAATACCATGGAAACATTTTTGCTGCCAAGCAGATAATTTTCAACATAATTTGAAACCTTCATCGCATAATCTGAAACATTATTATTCTGCAATACAGTATTGTTAAACTTGAGGAGAATGTATCCCTGAAATATCATATCACCATTGAATGAATTGTTTATCATGATAATAGAATTTATGCCGCTCTGATGTGGAACAAGATCAAAAACATCCATGTTTGTGGGGGTGGAAACATAGAAAGCAAAACCTATGATGACAAGGATAACAAAAATTCCGATAAGATGTTTGTAATATTTTCTGTCAATGCCTGATATCCTTTCCATTATTGTGTCATTTGATTTCAATGTCAATCTGGATGGCCAGAACAGCTTTTTATTAAGAAGGAATGTTATTGCGGGAATGAATGTCAGTGCAAGTATAACCGCTATGGATATGGATATTGCATTCGTAAGGCCGGAATCCCCAAACAGGGGTACGTCGAACAGCCACAGTGTTATGTATGATAATATCACAGTCAAACCGCTTGTAAAGATGGCATGGCCAGCCCATTCAGTCATTATATTTGTTGGATTTGTTTTTCCCTTTTTCAATTCATTCCTGTATCTTGCAAGCATATAAACGGTGTAATCTGTGGACAATCCTAATAACAGTATGAGTAAAAGAGTTGGTGTTATGAAGGATACCTGGGCCTTTAATATGTATTTATACAACAATCCATTTACACCCAGCCCATCTATTGCAGACATCCCGAATACGGTCAGGGGGAATATGCCGGACACAGGCGATCTGAAGAAAAGCATACTTATTACAAGAGAAACAACAATGCCTATTATAAGAGCCCTGAAGAGTCCAATGTTTGATTCTGAAGTCAGCTGTGTTTCCATTGCTGTAGTACCTGCAATAAGATAACCTATTTTATTTTTCAATACACTGTGTGAAATGGAATCTATCAGAGTTGTAACGTTAACTGGCGCTGAGGAATTTGTGGTAACAAGGATCATGGATACATTATCCCTGTAACCAATGAACTGATGGAATATATAAGGACCGGGAATGAAAGGATAATCTGAAAAGTTACCTTCAGTGAAAGTTCGGTTTTCCAGGATATTTAGATCGAAATAGTTGTATTCTGAGATGTATTGTTTGAGGGACGGATTTACATTGATAAAGGGATTTTCATAAAAATATCTCCTTGACCAGTTATACGATATGTTCACGGAATTTTCATATACTGAACCATTGATTGAATTTTTTATAAGATCCTTTATACCAATGTAAAGCAGTGAAGTGAAATTTTTTACTGTTTCATTGGTTTTAATAAAATTATAATATCCATTATATGTGAAATTAAAAATATTAGAAACATTGATCAATTTTTCAAGGAAATCATTTCCATACATTCTTGAAAACATTGTATAATTGTTTCCGAGATAAATTTCCGTTAAACTGTAGGTCAAATTTACCGATGCGGATGTGTTGTATACTTCAAACACAAAATTATTTATGCTTACAGGAATATAATTTTGCAGAGGTGAATTTTTCAGTTCATCTGCAATATAATTAAGAGAAAAATCAACAATTCTTGTATGATTGGTATAATCTGTAACATTGAAATTTTTGTATAGAATATCAAAAAATTGCAGGGTTTCATTTCCATAATATCTGGATGAAAAGGATGAATTTGTTACGGTCATACCTATGGAATATTGCTCTACATTAAGATAATGGGAGACGTTTGTCATGCTGTAATTCCATATGGCTGAAAAATTGTAAATATATGAATCAAGAAATTCCTTCATTATAGTAATATTTTCATTGATAAAATTTACCGTATATTTAAGAGCAATTCCATCTGATATGTTGATATTATTAGTTTTCTGATATGCATAGAGGAAAACATGAACAAAATAATCAGGTAATCCGAATTCAATCATGAGTGTTCTGTTTGTTATATTTATAAAATCAGTAATGTTTGCATAAACATTTTTTTCTGTATCATAAAGGAAAATTTCGTATTTTTTTACCATTTCTGTTCCATTATAGAGAAGATCGAATGAATTTTTTATACTGGATAACAGATACTTGGTATAATTGTAAATTTTGAATGTTGAATTTGTACCCTCATTAATTATGTTTTTTTCCACTATCAGGATATCCGATACATTCCCATCATATTTTTTTATCATATTATTATTTTCAAGCATCTGCGTCAGATTCCACAGAATTCTGACATTTTCAGAATTATTGTAAGAGGCATTTTCTATCAGTATCAGGTTCGCAGAAACATTTTCATTCTGCGATGGAAATTCCTGAGCATAGAGTTCTGAGGCTTTGTATTCCATGCTATTTGTTGGAATAACGGATGAAGAAATATCATATGAAGTTTCCTTGAAAAGGAGCATTGAAAATGGTAGCATTGACAGGGTAAATATCACCCATATTATTATAATTATTCTCGAATAATTTATGATTTTATTTGAATAAGCGTGAAACTGTTTTTCCAACATATGCGGATTGAAAAAAAGAAATAAATAATAAATTTTTTCAAAAAGGTTTAATAATTTCCTGCCAGGTTATTCATTATTGTATTAGCCACATTCTGGTCTTCAAAGTAGCTTATACCACCCCAAGTATACTGGTCCCAGTCGGGTGAATGAAGATCGGGGAAGACAAACTGGTAATTGTGATAGAAACCAAGTGCTGAATAGTCGGGAACCAGACCGTCATTGGATGCTCCGAAGAATATTATGTATCCCCACCATGGATCGTAATTTCCCGCATAGGCCGTTATGACAGTATTTGGATAGTTGGATGTAACATTAGACTGATAATTGTTCAGATTTGTAATGAATGCAGAACCAGGCATCATTTCCTCATCCTGATATCCAGCATTCTGGTATGAAGAAACTCCTATCATTCCAAGGAAATAGGCAACATATGCTGCATTTGTTCCTTCAAATGGTGATCCAATGGTTATAACATTCTTGAGATTTATTGGCAATATGTAATTTTCAAGCATGTACATTGTTATTAAACCACCCATACTATGAGCCACTATATCAAAGTTAACACTGCCATATTTCTGCTCGATGGTTATCAATGCCTGTGCAAACGTGGCAGAAATCGTCTCAATTGGCGTATTGTTTGTTCCATTGAAATTTTGTATTATGTACTGATATCCATTGCTGAAGTTTATTGAAAATGGCCCGTAATATGACATTATTCCTACTATGTATCCTGCATCAACAAGCTGCTGGTATATGTTGACTCCCATCATCCAGTAACCGTTTCCACTCACAGTATATCCGTTGATCAATATCACAAATGTAGGTACTTTATGGGGGGCGGCAAAACTTGCACCTGCTCCGAAAGTCCCTAGCATTATCACTGCAACTACCAGGGCAATACCTATTTTTAATCCTTTGAGGGGCATTATCATTTCACCTTCTAAATTATGTTTATGGAATAATTGTAATATAAAGTTTACACTTTGTTTAACCAATATTCAAAAAATTTATAAATTATTTAAATAATTTTCTGATCATCCTGATGATATCATCATAAAATAATATAATTACAACTATTATAGTCAATACGGCCCCAAAATAGTAGTAGCTCTGAACAGGTATATATGTGGTATCCCCATATATTAGGAGCTTCAGCACTCCAAGCCAGGGTAACCATCCCACCGCAATCCCAACAATTTGATATAACTTTACAGGTCCGGGTGCAATACCCCAGTTCTGGTCCGCAGCAAAATATACCGTGGTATTGGATAAAACGTTTTCAGTTCCTGGAACATAAGTACCGAGATTATTATCCCCCATTGTTATGAACCCGTTTTCACCAACAAAATCAGAAAGATCAACGCCAAAATCTCTGTGCTTGAAACCCACGTTAAATAAAATCACTGTATATCCTATTATTTTCATCCATCCCTGATTCAGGGCTTCGCGCTCACCCCTTATATGGAATTGAAGGCCGTTCCATGTTATGTACATCATCGCCCTGTGTATTATGGGGATAGTATTATTGTATGGTTCATATAGAATCACATTGCCATAATCCCCGTATGATGTATACCCTGTCTCCCTCCCCTGAACGTAGGTAACTATATCATTGATGCTGTTTACCCTTTTCACAAGAACTATATCCCCAGCATTAATCACTCCCCATGTGAAATTTGTTCCGTGTTCCATTGAACTTGATTCTATTATTGTCATCGGTGGCCAGTTCCCAGTGTAGAGATAAAGGGTAAAGAATATAAGGGCCAGAACACCAACGGTTGAGAGGAGTTCAATGATGTCCTTTGTTCTCTTTGTCAGATGAACCATCAAAGATATATGGAATGAAAAGATAAAATTTTTATCACAACGATTATTAAATAAATTCAATGCGAATTCTGATAATATCGGATATACATTCAAATTATGAAGCCCTGGAAGAAGTACTCGGTGAAAAACATGACATGATCATATTTTCCGGTGACGCTGTGGATTATGGCCCGGATCCTGATAAAGTTCTGGAAAGGCTTATGGAAATAAATCCCAAGAGCGTTATGGGGAATCATGACGCAGCCAATGCGTTCAACATAGACTGCAGATGTTCAGAGGAATTCCATGATTTGTCAATATATACAAGGAATTATTATAAAAATAAATTAAACAAAAATCACATTGATTATCTCGCAAACCTTCCCTATTTCATAAATTTTGAAATTGAAAATTACAGGTTCACTGCCGTTCATGGGTCCCTTGAAGATTATCTATATGATTACGTAAGACCGGATATTTCTGAAGAGGCTCTAATTAAAAAATTCAAATTCACCGAATCCGATTTTGTAATATTCGGGCACACACATCTTCCTTTCGTAAGAAAAATTGGAAAAACAACATACATAAATCCCGGGAGCCTGGGACAGCCGAGAGATTTTGATAACAGGATGTCATATGCGATCCTTGATTTGAATGATGTGAAAGTTGAGATCAGAAGAAAAAGGTATGATTTTGAAAAGACCATGAATAAAATCAGGGATATGGATATGGACAGAAAATATAAGGATATTTTAATGAGCTTAATTAAAAATGGTGGATACAGGGAAGGAAATAATTTATAATAAAAATTCAGATATCCATTTATGATTGAGGTTGAGGAAAAAGGTAATTATGCAATAATAACCTTAAAAAGGGAAGAAAAGGCAAATGCAATGAACATTGAGCTCATGGAAGAGCTCTATGCATCCCTTAGATCCCTGGAAAATAGGAAGAATATTCTGTCCATCATAATAACGGGATCGGGAAAATTTTTCTCTGCGGGTGGAGACCTATCTCAGATGCTTTCACTTGATGATGTAAGCGGTTCGAGGTTTTCTTTTATTGGTCATCACGTTCTGGATTATATTGAAAACAATGAGAAAGTATACATTGCGGCATTGAACGGGCCAGCATACGGTGGTGGAATGGAACTTGCCCTTGCATGTGATATTCGTATAGCAAGGCCAAACGTTGTCATGGGTCAGACAGAGATAAATGTTGGTCTTGTGACGGGCTGGGGAGGCGCAGAAAGACTGATAAGATATGTGGGGAAAAGCATGGCAGGATATCTCCTTCTAACCGGAAAGGTTTTGACGGCAGAGGAAGCAAAATCGCTCGGTCTAGTTCATATTATATCCGAGGAATACATGAAAGATGCTGAAAAGTTGGCGATCGATATTTCAAGAAAAAATCCCGATGCCATAAGGGCATACAAGCTTATGCTTAAAGAAAATTCATATGTCCTTGAAAGATCGATGTTTGGAAAGATAGTCTCATCGCAGAACGGAAAGGAGGCCATAAAAGCGTTCTTTGAAAAGAGGGAGCCAAAGTTCGTATGATCCTTGTGCATGCATGCTGTGCCCCGTGTCTTTCAGGTATTATAGATGATATTGATACGGATTTTAAGGTATATTTTTACAACCCAAACATACAGCCATTGAGAGAATATACAAGAAGATTGGAAACGTTAATAAAATTTTCAAAAGAAAGGAATTTTTCCCTTATCATAGACAAGGAATACAAATTGCAGGAATGGCTGGAAAATGCCGTAAAGCTGAACGGAAAGGCTGATAATTTGAGGTGCATGTACTGTTATGCGGACAGGATGGACAGGGTTGCAAGATATGCAAAAGAAAATGGTTATGAGGCATTCACCACATCGATGCTTTATTCTCCATTCCAGAAACATGAAATGATAAAGGAGATCGGGTTCAGGATGGAAAAAAAGCATGGCATAAGATTTCTTTACAGGGATTTCAGGGAAAATTATCCCAGGGGCGATGAAATTGCAAAGAGATACGGCATGTACAGGCAGGGATACTGTGGATGCATATTCAGTGAATTTGATAGATATTCATTCATGCTGAACAGATATGAAGGTTGAGATTTCCGAAAATCCGGTTGAAATGGAATGCATTGATAGCATTGAGGCCGGGGATGAGATAATATTTAAGGGAATTGTGAGAGGTTTTGACAGTCATCAGGTGAAAGGATTGTATTATGAAGTTGAAGAAAATATGGCTAAAAGGGAAATGGAAATCATAGCAAGGGAAACCATAGAAAAATTTGGTGTGCTTGACTGCTGCATCTTTCACAGGAAAGGGTTTGTGAAATCCGGGGATATAACGATGATTGTCAGGGTTAAAAGCAGGCATAGAAAAGAGGGATTTGATGCCCTGATTTACTGCGTTGATAATATCAAACACAGGGTCCCGATATGGAAAAAGGAAATAACGGATAATACAGAAAGGTGGCTCTGAAATTCAGTTTGATGTATAATCTAAAAATATTGATGGACCAAAAGATAAGTTTAAATAAGACTTAAGTCTTCATCAGGTTTACCTATGATTGATTGATGAGAGAGGTGTTTACAATGGCAGGAAAAGCAGCATATGTAAAGTTTGATGTCCCGGAAGATGTACAGAACATGGCACTGAATGCTGTAGAGGTAGCTAGGCAGTCAGGAAAAATAAGGAAAGGAACGAATGAGGTAACGAAGGCAATAGAGAGAATGGAAGCAAAGCTTGTTATAATTGCCTCTGATGTGACTCCACCCGAGGTAGTAGCGCATATTCCGCTCCTTTGTGATGAAAAGAAGGTTCCATATGTTTATGTGAACAGCAGGGAGGAGCTCGGCAAGAGGGCAGGTGTACAGTCTGCAGCGAGTGTTGCAATTACAGAAGCGGGAAAGGCTGAGGAAGATATAAAGAAGATTTCTGAAGAAGTATCAAAACTGAATAAATAAAGGTGATATATAATGCCTGAAGAGGCGACACCAGCAGAGGTAGTCGAAATAATGGGAAGGACAGGGATGACGGGAGAGGTCATCCAGGTTAAGGTAAAGGTTCTCGATGGACAGGATAAGGGAAGGATAATAACAAGAAACATAATCGGTCCTGTGAATGTCGGGGACATTGTGATGCTCAGGGAAACAGCAAGGGAAGCCAGAAAACTCGTTGCAAGGTGATATAGATGCCGGTAAAAAGGTATTGTTCATTCTGCGGAAAGGAAATCGAGCCGGGTACCGGTAAGATTTACATAAAGCGTGACGGTACAATACTCCATTTCTGCAGTAGCAAATGTGAAAAGAACATGCTCAAGCTGAGGAGAGTTCCAAAATATGTGACATGGACAAAGGCATACGCGGAAGAAAAAAAGATGAGGATTCACATGGTGAATGCAAATGACAGGAAAAACACTGATAATATTAAAGCCTGATGCAATTCAGAGAAGCCTTGCAGGTGAAATAATCTCTAGGTTAGAAAAGAAGGGTCTTAAAATCGTGGCAATGAAAATGGTTCTTCTATCTAGGGAAAAGGCAGAAAAGCTTTATGACATACACAGGGATAAGAAGTTTTTCAATGATCTTGTAAATTACATTACATCGGGACCGGTTATAGCAATGATAGTCGAGGGAAATGATGTGATAAACGTTGTCAGGAAACTTATGGGTAAAACAAACGGAGCAGAGGCCGAACCGGGTACGATCAGGGGAGATTATTCAACAAGCATTGAAAAGAACCTCATTCACGGCTCAGATTCAGAAGAATCATTTAAAAGAGAAATGCCTGTATTTTTCAGCGAGAGCGAATTTATAAATTATCAAAAAATAGATGAGAGCTGGATAAAATAATTTTTTTTAACTTTTATTGTGAAATTCCTTTTTAAACAGTATATAATAGAAAATGGGATCAAATACATTCACAAATCCGCTTAATATGGGTGGCAGTTCCATCGAATAATTCATCAGTGAACTTCCAAACGCGGGTGTTAATGAGGAAGTTCCCGTTCTTGCAAGTGTTGTTGCCCCTGAGACCGTTGCCCGTTCCCTTTCATCAACTACTCCAAGTGAAAATGATTGCCTTATTGGTATAGAGCCCATCTGTAAACCGTTCCTGAAAATATAAAACAGGGAAGCCAAAAGTAAGGAAGGACTCAGGCCAATGAGAACCAGAAACAGGGATCCCAGAGATCTTGTCACTATAATGGTATTGAGTTCACTTTTACCCGTTCCAGATATGATGTATGGTAAAAGAAGCATCGTTGTTATGGTGAATATATTTGCCATGGCAAAAATAAGACCAACAGATCCTGCTGAAATTTTAAATCTCTCAACGAACCAGAGGGAAAAGAAAGGGTTGATGAACCCGGATGCCAAACCGCCCGGGATTGTAGGTATCGACAGTTTAACCATCTTTTTCCAAGAAATCGAAGGCCAGAACCTGGGACTCCTTATATTATTGTCCTTTATGAAAAATATTATTGATGCCGATATTATACCGTTTATTATTGAAATATAAAATATGTCAATGTACGGTATTTTATATATATCAAAGAGTGTTATGCTGAAAGACCCGATGATCGAACCTGTCATCCCTATGGATGAAGCAATTCCAAGAATCCTCGAATAATTTTTTCTGTCTGTACTTTCAGAAATCAGGGCCGTCATGATCGTACCGGAAGCTCCACCCGAACCTATTGGACCGCCACCTACACCCGTAAAACCCCCAAAACCAACAACAAGAGATAGAAGATATGGATCCTTAATAATTATGAAAAGGTATGATGATATTGAAAAAATAATCAAAATCAATATCAGCATATTCCTTCTTCCAAAATGGTCAGCAAACATCGACAGAAAGAATGCAAGCAGTGCATTAATGAGAATTGCAAGTGAAAGTATTATGCCTATCGTGAGATTGCTGAAACCCTCTAAATGAAGGTAAATTGAAACCATTACATTTAATGCTCCGTAGCTAAAACTTAAAAAGAACCTGGATGATATTATTTTCTTTATATCCGAGTTCATTTCTCAAACTTGATTATGTAATGGTATTTTAAATCTCTGTCTTTAACATACCTGAATCCAGCAGAATTTAAATCTGAAATTACAGTTTCTTTCTTAAGTTTGAATGGAGGCCCAAAGAAATCTACATTCGGATTGAAATCAAGTATAAAGAAATATTTTTTTGTTATGCTGAATATATTATTTAATAGATTTTCTTTGCAATCCCTTCTCAACCCATGGTAAACGTTTGCCATGAAGGATACATCCCATGACCCCTGGTCAAAATTGCACAGGTCTGCCATGATGGTTTTTATTCCAAGTTCGTTCAGCGTGTTAAAAAATCCATCATATATGTCCACTGCGGTGACACTTTTGTATTTATTCAGAAATGACTTTGAGAAATAACCATCCCCTGCACCAAGATCAACTATTTCCATATTCCTGTCAGGTTCCATGAAATTTATTATGTCATTCAAGTCAAAACTAGCATTCCTCCTGTTTTCATGATGCTTCTGTCCGAATTTCCAGAAATCTTTTTCATTCATATATAAACAAGATATCTATAAGCTATTTATATTTTATGCTTAACCCTTTCAATTATTTCATCCAGAAGGTTTTTAAGTTTTTCAAGCTGTTCAAGGTGTTCCTTCAGAAGATTTTTTCCAGAATCGGTTATGTGATAGATTTTAACGCTTCTTCCAGTCTTTCCCTTTGTCTCTTCCGATTCTATGCAGCCTTTTATTTCCAGTGTTTTTAGCATCACATATATCATTCCTGGAGGCAGTTTTTTTCCAAGTTTTTCTGAAATGCTTTTTTCAATGGCATATCCATGAAGCGGTGAATCAATCAGCTCGTCCAGTATCAATATTGAAATTATCCCCTTGAGCATCCTTTCCTTGGATCTTTGAGGTTTCATGTTTTTCAGTATATAATACATTATTTATCATATAAATAATTTATCTTTTAGTTTAAAATCAAACTAATTGTGAAAAATTTATATCTTTTCATGATTTTATATGATTTCACAAGGTGTTAGAATGAAGAGAAGTAGCAGGGTATGGAAAAAAAGAGGACAGATGCGCTGGAAGTGGAGAAAGAAGAGAATGAGGAGATTGATGAGGCAGAGGAGAGCCAATAGGAAGTAAGGGGGCATGGGGTAATCAGGGTATCCTAGCGGGCTCCAGTTAAGGAAATGATTCTCTGGTGGGTCTGCTGAAATATGATGAATAACTGGAGTAATGATCCTAAAAGGAGAGACCCGCGGATCTGGGTTCAAATCCCAGTGCCCCCATCATGTTCATGTTCGGCTCCCAAGGAATTTGTACCTTTTGTTCAGAATTCTCTAAAATTTTTTCGAAACGAAAAAGCATGTTAAGAATGTCCCTTGCTATCTCTCCAACTTTTTGCTGTGAAATGTGGGTGTATATCTGTGTCGAAGAAATGGATGCATGTCCCAAAAGGATTTGAACCATGCGAATATCCATCCCGTTTGCCAGAAGAGTCGTTGCGTAATAATGTCTGAATGAATGTGGATGGAGTTCAGGTTTTCCGAACTTTTTGCCAAGCTCTTTTATTACTTTTATTAAATAGAAATAATCTGTCCTACCCTTCTTTGAAGTGAATAATGCCTCTGATCTGTGTTCATCCTGTATTTGCTTATGTATTCCACCAGTCCCTTATACAATTCATCAGGCAATGGAACTAAACGGTTCTTTTCTGACCTAATATAAATACCCCCGTCTTTCAGGTCTTCAAGATTTAAATTTATTAATTCTCCTATCCTTGCCCCTATAAATACAAAAGTCTCTATTATGAGCTTATTTTTCATCCAAACTTCTTTGTTGAGTTGTTTTTCACAATATTTTTTATAAGATCATCTAATGGTATGAAAGGTTCAGGTGCAGGCTCTTTTTTGAACATTGGAAATTTGGTATTTATGTTAATAAATTTAAACCAGTATTCCAAGTCTTTCATTTCTATTCTTAATGTCTTTTTCTTTATCCCCTTCCTCATCCTTGATTTAATGTAAGAATAGATCTGTTTCATGTCCAGTTTGTTAATGTTTATTGATTTCTTGAGCGTTTTAATCCTTTTGGCTCTCCTTTCGGCTGTTGAAATTGAATCACCGTTTCCTATGAGCCAAGTAACATATTCTTGCAATTTTTCCTCAAAATTTTTCATTTTCCATTATCATATCCTCCCTACAATTTTCTTTGATTCTTTGAATGTTGATATCTCATTTTCATTCATTCTACATATCTTAGAGTAAAATCAATTTCAAATTCCTCAAGCTCAATGGAATAGTCCTTGAAATCCTCAACATATTCCCCATTTTCAAGGATCACATTCACTTTGAGCCTATACGAAGACAGAATAATAACATCGGCAATGGCATATGAAATGAAAAATAAGGGGTATA
>ERZ1669250.117-NODE-117-length-41604-cov-8.521144_pt1 | contig 41604 bp, 43 predicted proteins | sample MGYA00579295_ERZ1669250 | MGnify/ENA primary metagenome ERZ1669250 (study PRJEB41166, sample SAMN08046056) | hot springs metagenome | biome: hot spring; feature: acid hot spring; material: thermophilic sediment; isolation source: thermophilic sediment from acid...
TTTCTGCGCTGTCCTTTCCTATGGATATCTCTATTAAGCCATACCCTCCGGGAACAAGAAGCACACCCTCCTTCGAGTAGTTTTTGGAAAGCACCGCTTCGGCCTCCTGGCCGTTAAGCCTAATTTTAGCTTTCCCAATACGGAAAGCATCTGACCGCATGTTGGTTATAAGGTTTCCAAAAGCATCTACGTAAATGACCTTTGCTTCGCATGAGCCCCTGCACGACCTTATGAAGCTCCAGCCACGCAAGGGGGTTATGCGACTTATAGGAAAACCATCCACGGGAATGCCGCTGGCAAGCCTCGCTGCCACCCGCGCCATTATGTCCCGTCCCTGAAAAGTGTAGCTGCTGCTGAATTTCGACGTGTCAACAGCCTTGATGAACGCCGCTTTCCTTTCTTTAAGTATGGGGTAAAATAGGCCGTTGTCAGGTCCCACAAGACGTTTTCCCTCAACCTCAGCGAACAAAATCCTCCTTCCGGTTCCAACACCAGGATCGACCACGCCCAGAAAAACCGTTCCAGGCGGGAAATAATTGAAGGCAAAGTAAAGCGAAAACGCTCCCTCCCATATGGAGAAAGGCGTAATGCCATGAGTTATATCAACGATCTCCGCTTCAGGCGCCTCTTGTTTTATAACTCCCTTAAGGGCGCCCACGTAGTAATCCCTATAACCGAAATCCGTGAGAAGTGCTATCAGCTGAGCCATGGAGTTAACCTCAGTTCACAATATTTAGCTTTACCGTCCGGACAAAAACTCAGTTCATAAAGAAATCTTATAACTCACTACTCCCAGAAGGTGTGAGTCCCTTGAACAAGGCTTACTACTTTATAGACGAGGCAGGAAACGCCAAGGCATTTGGCCTTGAGGACACGGATGTGATAGAGGGATTCAAGGACAGGCCAGACTACTACAAATACTTCGTAAGCGAGGAAATGAAGAACGCAGCACATCAAACCCCTCCTCACATAAGTGCCCTCACAAAACTGCAGCTGGCAAGCCTCGAGCCAGCAAGCGACGTTGGCAACTACAGGTACTATCCCTTTGGCGCTATGATAAAGGGCCTTCTAGAGGACTACATAAGAGACGTCGTGCTAAGGGAGTTTGGCGCGTATGAGATAGTCACGCCAATACTTTACGACTATTCGCTTCCAGACATACACGAACAGGCAAAGGAGTTTAGGCAAAAGGACTATCACCTCAGGGTCGGCAACAGGACTTTCTTGCTTAGGTTTGCCAGCGACTTCGGCCTGTTCAGAATGATGAAAGATGCCTCCATTAGGGAAGACGCCCTGCCCGTAAGGATGTACGAGATATCAAATAGCTTCAGGCTGGAGCGCAGAAGCGAGTGCGTTGGTATGAGAAGGTTAAGGAGCTTTACCATGCCGGACGTTCACTCATTCTGCAAAGATCATGAGCAGGGAAAAGAAGAGTTCAGGTACCTTACCAAGAAATATCATGAGCTTTTAAGTAACCTTGGCTTGCCCTACGCTCTCGTAGCAAGGGTCACAAAACCCTTCGAAAAGGAGGGTATAGAGTTCATGTCATCGATAGCTTCTGAGCTAAAGAGACCCGTCATAGCCGAGGTAATACCAGCCATGAAGTATTACTGGGAAATAAAGGACGAGTTTCAGTTCATAGACTCGACGGGCAATAACCTTCAGCTGTCAACGGTTCAGCTTGACGTAAAGAACAGCGAAAGGTACGGACTCACATACGCCAAGAGGGATGGAACCAGAGGTAATTACGTCATAGTGCACTCAAGCCTAGGCGCCATAGAGAGGCTGTTCTCGTCAATGATAGAGCAGGCCTTTAAGTCCAATAAGCTGCCGATGTTACCTCTTTGGCTTAGCCCGATACAAGTTAGGGTAATCCCCGTATCACAGGAGAACTACGACAGGGCAACTGAAGTGGCGGTGAAGCTCCGCGAGAAGGGCTTTAGGGCATACGTAGATGACTCCGAATCCTCGTTCAACAGGAAGATAAGGGAAGCTGCCACTCACTGGACCCCTTACACCGTCGTAATAGGTAAAAAAGAGCAAGAGCAGAGCGTGCTCAGCGTTACGATAAGGTCGCTGTCATCGCTTGAACGTGCCTTCGTCAAGACCATGAAGCTGGAAGACCTCATAAGCGCGCTGGAAGAAGAGAGCCGGGGCTTTCCCAAGCGGCAGGCGGAGGGACCAGTCAGGCTTTCCTTGGTGCCCAAATTCTGAAAGCGTTTTTATTCAAGGGTACGTGTAATTTATGGTGCCAGCCGAAAGCGAGAAAGAGGCTGCAGCGTCTGAGGTCTCAAAATTAATTCACGATGGCATGATACTCGGTCTGGGCTCAGGATCTACCGTAGAAGTCCTGATCAACAAATTCCTTCCTCGCGTTAAGCTGAAGATAATAGCGGCGTCTAGGGCAACCCAACTTGCACTTCAAGCAAAGGGAATAGATTGCCTGTTCCTCGATTCTCCTGAAAATCCGGAACTCACTATCGATGGCGCAGACCGCGTGGACCGTAACCTAAACCTCATTAAGGGTGGAGGCGCAGCGCTCCTAGGCGAAAGGGTTCTGGCAGAGAGATCATCGAGGTACGTTATAATAGCTGATAGCTCAAAGCTAACCGACCGCTTAGGCTCAGATTTCCCAATCCCAGTAGAGGTGGAGCCCATAGCCTATCACAACTTGGCATCTGAACTTGACTCAATGGCTATAAAGTGGAGGCTCAGGTCCTGCAACTGCAAGAACGGTCCTGCTGTCACCGATAACGGAAACTGGATAGTCGACGTCGATGCCTCATCGTTCAATAGAAGTGCAAGCGACCTCTATTACATGTTGAGGACGCTGACGGGCGTTGTTGAGGTTGGCCTTTTCATCGGCATCGCTGATGAGGCATTAATAGGAACAAGCCAAGGCATCATAAGACTAACGCGTAACGCGAGCAAATAGCTAGAAGACGGGACATCGAGCTGTTCCACGTCCATAAGCGTTAAAGCATCCCTTTGACATCAATTATGCAGTATGAAATAAGGGACCCAATATATGGCTACGTTACATTTGACGATGATGATAAGAAGTTAATAGACACGCCCGAGGTCCAAAGACTTCACAGAATACTTCAGCTAGCGGCCGCTTACGTGGCCTATCCAGGCGCAACTCACACGAGGTTCGAGCACTCGATAGGGGTAATGCACGTCGCCACCATGATGGCAGAAGCACTGAAAAACGATGGGCTTACCCCCGACGACGCGAAAAAGATCAGGTTCTCGGGCCTCCTGCATGATTTGGGGCACGGTCCCTTTTCTCACTCCTTCGAGTACGCGCTGAAGAGGAAGAAGAACTTGAACCACGAGGAAATAACCGCTGAGCTCATAAAGGGAACCGAAATAGCGGACATCCTAAATGCGCTCGGCTTTAAACCCGAAGAAATAGCGGATGTAGTGCAAGGTCATGACCAGTTGCTCAGCGCGTTTGTGGCAGGGCAGATCGACGCTGATAAAATAGATTTTCTATTGAGGGATTCACTGCACGCCGGCGTTGATTATGGGAGGTTTGACTGGCAAAGGCTAATAAGGTCTTTTTACGTGCAAGAAAAAAACGTTTACGTGAGCACAAACTCGCTTTACGCGCTTGAATCTTTCTTGATAGCTCGCTTCCAGATGTTTAGAGCGGTCTACTATCACAAAACCGTGCGCGCGGCCGACCTCATGTTGGAAAGGGCGATCTTTGAGCTTTGGGATTCGCTCGACATGGACTCCTTCGATCCTAAGAAGAACCCTGAGCGCTACTTAGAGCTTGACGACTACACCGCCTACTCGAAACTAAAGTCAGCGGCCCAGGGAAATCCGAACTCAACTGGCTCAAGGCTTTTCTTCGGGTTGGCAAGGCGCGACCTCCTCAAGATGGCGTACGAAAAGCGCATAATGGGTGGCAAGGAGGCAATAATAAGCAGACCCCAAGATATGGAGGCCGAGATATGTCAAGAATCAGGACTCGATGAGGGTACTGTTTTTGTTGACACCCCCTATCTCACGGTGATCCCCCTTTCAGCTTCAAACCGCATAGAGATCGATGTGTGGGACGAGGGCTCTGCCCATCCCGAGCCCCTTTCCAACTTATCGAACATAAGCAAGTCACTGATGGGATACTATGAACCTCTGCGCGTTTACACGTTCAAGGAACACAGAGAGATCGTAAATAAGGTATCCAGCAGGATCCTAGGAGAGGGATCGGAGCTGCACTACCGATCAGTAACTTCAATTGTCCCATCGGCAACCCTGACCATAGATCCAGCCTTAATCTCAAGCGGATCAGGGTTTACCCTGTGCACTAACGGGATTCCAGCCAAAACGCAACCGATTATCGTCACCGTGTCAGCTTCTCTCATGATTATGGCAGCTGGTGAAGTGCCCATCTTCTTCATCGCGTATATGATATAGGACCCTACGGTGCTGCCCTTTCCCGTGGGATACACCAACACTTTACCCTTCACCGATTCTCCCTTTAACTCGCTTTCCTCATCAATTACAATGCCAGTTGAGGGATTAATGCCTCCTAGAAACGACAAAGGTTTATAAGAGACAATGGCTTCCCCAAAGGCAGTGCCCGCAACTACGGCCTTTCCAACGTACGTGGTCAATCGCTTTCCCTCCAGTTCCCCGCTCGCAAGCATAAACGAGACGACGGTAGGCTCCAGGGTTGGTCTGATGCTCTTTGATTGAGGCATGTAAAATGAAGATTTAACGGAGTCCGTCATAACGCCTCCAGAGAACGAGGGAGCTGGTGAAAATACCGGGCAGGTATCGCGAAACACCTTTACGCCCTTTTCCCTGAGCGAATTGACCGCCTGAAAGCCAGCTTGATCCGAAAGTGCGTGACGCGAGGTGTATATGAAAATATCGCCCTTTACCTTCTTAACGTCACTTAGTAGTCTAGCAATGTAGACCAGCTCCTCAACGCCGTATTGAGGGCAGCCAAGAAAGAAGGCCTTTGGCGTCTCTCCGCTAACCGCCTTATCTAGAGCTTCCCTTGATTGCTCTTCAAGCTCTCTTCCATCGATGGTAACTTCCTCCAGTTTTGGAGGTTCCTTGGAGGCCTCGGGCGATATGTACGGCGCAAGGAACATATCGGTGGGACCAAATGTCGCCAGAGCCGCAGAAAGGGCCTTCAGCTCTCCTTTGGTCGCAGTCCGGCCAAGACCGTATATATAAGGCACCTTTGCCTTCTCTCCGAGCTCGGCTATCTTCTTCCCAAGCAAACCCCATTCAAGAGGGCCCCTTGGGATCGGTTGCTCGACCTTTATGAGCACGGTCGGTTTCCTGTTTTCATCCAAATGCATGCCGTAGTTTGGCGTTAGCCCCGTGATTCCCGAAAAAAGGGCCGAGGGGCCGCCTTCCCTATTGCTCCTTAAGCCTAGCACTGAGTTTCCATATACAACCGCCGATGATTCTGCCCAAGCAACGTGATCACCGGGCTTGAGTTTTGATGACCACTGGCCTTCGTAAGGAAACGTACATGAATAAGTTGGAGCTATGCCCATTTTTTCCAACGCAGCATTTACCCTCGCTTGCTTGGCAGCAAAGTCCTCGCTTATGCCTTGCTCCCTCCACAATTCCCTGTCCATTCCGCATGGGTTTGAGCTAGTTGGAACCCTGACTCTTTCGCCAGTAGCGGCCAGATCCTCCAAAAACTCAAGCCCATAATCTCCCAAATTCATGTATGATATCCCTGAGACGTGCGCATTGACCACGCTTATCATTCCGCGCGCTTCCTTGGCCTCGGAAAGCGCTCTGAGAACCCCCGAGGCAAGCTCATAAGCCTTCAAGGCACGTCAGCTCTCTTAAACCTGTCCCGTTCCCTTATAGGAGCTGTGGCATCCACCCCGACTTTTGCCGTCTCACCATCAGCTCCAGCAGAGGGATCAAGAGTCGACCCAGATGCTGATGGGATAACAACCAATCCCCTATCAGCGCGAAATCTTGTCGCTAAGGCCCACTCAAGCGACGCAGGGTCTCTCACGTCGACGTCTTCATCTACCACTATTACGTGCTTAAGGCTTGGATGCGCCCCAAAGGCGGCCATTATGACGTTCTTAGGATCTCCGTCCCTTTGTTTCGATATGGAGATGGCTGCATGAACCCATGTTCCCCCTCCTGGAGTTAAGTAAACGTCCTTGACCTCGGGCACAACGTTTTCGACCGCTTCCCTTATCTTTGCCTCCTTTGGAAGACCCATCAGTATCTGGTGCTCCACTCCACCTGGCCATATCACATGAAAAAGCGCTTCTTTCCTGTGATAGGCCTTCTCCACGGTAAACACGGGTTGCGCCCTCACGGTGTCAAACGTGCGCAGTACATCAAAGAACGGGCCCTCTGGTGCCAATTCCTCGGGGTCTATGTACCCTTCGAGCAGTATCTCTGAGTCTGCGGGATACGGTATACCATGCTCAGGGCTCCTCTTGTAAGCGATAGATCCTCCAGATAAAGAATTAGCAACTTCTAACTCGAAAACACCGAAAGGAGGAGATGATGATGAGGCTATCAAGAACTCTAAGGGACCTCCAATCACCACGGCCACGTTTAACTTCTCTCTTCTCTGCCTGGCTTCTTCAAGCATTCTGTAAAGGTGCCTCGGCACCACCCTTACGGCGAACTTGTCGTTGCCTATGTAAAGCATCCTGTGAAACGAAGAGTTAAGTCTCTTTCCATCGCTGGCTATGAAAACGCCGGCGGTCACGTAACGCTTTCCCTGAAAGTCCGGCACATTAAGGAACGACACGCCGTTCTCAGAAACCTCCTCGCTAGCTGATTGAGTGGCCTCGTGCAAGCGGCTTGGGTTCCTGATGGCCCAAGTAACCTTATGATGAAGGTCCATCACACTTCTGAGGTTCAAGAGCTCGATAAGCTCCTCCCTACTCATTATCGCGTTTCCAACGCGTCTGACCTCGCCCTCACCCCTTTCCAAAACGCATCTCTGCCCATCGTACCGCTTCAAATCAGAGATAAAGCTATCCTGATCGACCTCAACCAACTCATCTTTTGAGCGAAGCCAGGCTAAAACTTGCCTAAACTCCAATTTGGTAAACGCCAGTTACCACAAAAAAGCTTATTGTTAAACCCGTCAAACACGATGCCCCTGTTTAAGCTCAGGCAGAAACCGGCTTCTCGCAAGGGTTAAAATCGACCGTCTTCAGAACTAGATGGCTCGCCTTATTGACGTTATCCCGATGAATGGATGCACGCTGATTTACGGAACCGGCGGGACGGGAAAAACGACCATAGGGCTGGAAGCCTCCGTGGCTAAAGCAATAAGTGGCAAGACGGTGGTTTACACGTTTTCAGCACCGTATTCTTTTATAAGCAGAGGAATTGAAATAGCCCGCGGTTTCGGGGAAAATGAAATCCCCAAGAACGTTATATTCATAAAAGCAGAAACTCTGGATGAGCTCCGCGAGGTAGCCATGTTATTTTTATCGAAACCGCCCGACTACTTCGTGGTTGATACAGTCACCTCTGGGTACCGCGCCTCCATATCACTTGGCAAAAGGGGCATGGAAACCGGAAGGGTACTGACGGAAATAATCGGCTTGATGATTTCGTCGAGCCCCAGCGATGGCGCAATATTGATAGCCGACGCACAAACCAAGCCCACCGGCGAAGAACGCCCATCAGCTGAGGCCTCCTTGAAATTCTGGTGTGATAACCGCGTTCACGTTATGAAGCTACCCGATGGGACTAGAAAAGCAACGCTAAGCGATAAGGAGGTATATTTCAAGATAACCAGTACCGGCACGGAGGTCGTGTGAACTGTCACGTCATAGTAGGGACTTTGGGGGCTTCGAATGGCGCGGCCGCCTTAACCTCCCTTAGGGTTGCGCAGCCGAGCCACACCTCTAGTTAAGTCAATGGGCCGCGCTTAAATCGCGATCGAGCGCTGCTGAGGTACCCTCGGCTTTCGGGATGTTCCTTGAAATATCAATACGCTGGTCTATACCCTTTTTATCTCCCTGTCCTAATGGATGGGGTCTTTCGTGGCGATGAACCCGTTATACGTGGCTTTTGCACTTGCAATACCAATGTATGCGGCAAACGGCTCGCCCGTACTCATAAAGGGTAAAAGGCCAATTGATTTTGGGTACAACGCGCGCGACGGACGCAGGATCTTCGGTGATGGCAAGACCTGGGAGGGCTTCTTGGGTGGGGTTGCAATTGGAACGCTTGCCGGGTCCCTAGAAGCGATCCTGTGGCCCGAGCTCATGCAAGTAACCCTCGCCTTCTTCATGGCCTTCGGTGCGCTCTTTGGTGACCTAGTAGCGGCTTTCATAAAGAGGAGGATGGGGCTAAAGAGAGGAGAGCCCGCGCCCGGTCTAGATCAGCTCGACTTCGTGGCGGGCGGTCTCGCGCTAGCGTGGACCACGGGCCATTACTTCAGCGCTGAAGTCATAATAATCGTGGTCATAATCACACCCTTCCTACACCTTATGACCAACTACTTAGCTCATCTGTTTGGGCTGAAGTCCGTACCGTGGTAAGGTGGCAGTTAAGCTCCAAAAAGGTTTTTAACCATGGCCATAAAGATCTCATGAGCATAAGGGATAAGCTGCGGACCATCATAGAATACATGTATTCTCCAGATAATTCTGATAACTTTTGGAATGCGGCGACCATAATAGCCATACTTGCAATAGCCTTCCTGATAGGAGGCGGAATATACGTCCTTTATTATGGCTACCCGTTCGTCATATATACCAGCACCGGACAGATATACTATATATATCCCGGCAGCATTCAAGTTGGGGCCGAGGTAATAATAATAGCGGTGCTTCTTGTGATGGGCGCAGCAGGATTTTACTTGGTCTACAGGGCCACGACGACCGTAGAGGACCCAGAGCTTTACCAACAGATGCTTTACATCGGCGTCGTGCTCGTGTTCATATCGTTCATAGCGCTATTCGCGTTTGCCGCTGCAAAATAAGCTAATTAAGGCCCTTTTCTTAATGACCATCGCTCTATGGGCATACGCCAATCCATGTTGATCGTCGCCCCTCCGATCTTTCCTATGGGTGGTGCCTTTCTCTTATGATCTGATTTAACGATCATCATTGAGTAATGATTCACAGTCTCAACGGGCAAAGAAAGGATCTTTGCTATCTTCTCTTCGGCGTACCTTTGGTCGACGCGATAGTATAGGAGCCTATCCAAAACCTCGTATGGCAGCCCAAGCTCGGATTGAGCGCTCTTGCCTTTTATGAGCTGAGGAGAGGGAGGTTTAAGCCAAACCCTCCTTGGCAGGCCTACCTTAGACGCCATATATCTCACTTGCGATTTGTACAGGTCGCCTATGGGCATGAAATCTGCCCCACTATCTCCGTATTTAGTGGTATATCCAAGCAGGAGCTCGGACTTATCGCTCGTGCCCAATACCTGAGCCCGCCCAATCAAGTTAGCTTCGGCATACAACAAGATCATCCTTATGCGCGCCTTGACGTTAGCCAGCGCCAAGGAGTTGGCGCGAAGCTCGCTGATCGCCTGCGAAAAAGCCTCTACTAGCGGTGATATCTCCTTAATTATCAGCTTAACTCCCAGGAGGTCGGCCACTGCTTTTGCATCCTCTTCGTCATAATCCGGGGTAACACCGGCTTCCGGCAAGAACATCGCAACTACGTTTTCCAATCCCACGGACTTCACTGCCAGATAAAGGCTGAGGGAGCTATCAACGCCTCCTGAAAGCCCGATCACTATCTTGTCGGCTCCCGTGTTCTTTAGGTGCCACCTTATCTCGTTAACTATATCGTCGTGAGCCTCCTTCCAATCGAAGCTCAGCTCAGGCGGCAGAGGGTACTCCTCGCCTTCGGGCGGTCTTTCTTCTGCGGTCAACTTTGGTAGCTCCTCCTCATTTCGGCGAAGGCGCTTTCATAATCCTCTATCACCTCCGCCCTTTCCTCCTTTAGCATCGGGTTTATCTCCCTGTACTTTCTCTCCCTGTAAAGGTCCACATCTCCGATTACGAGAGCCTCTTCCCTCAAAGGGGCTGACACCACTGTATTGCCTTCAAAGTCTATTATTTCGCTTCCTCCCCAGAAATTGACCATATCTTGGCTTCCGGCTTGATTTACAAACACCACGTAAGATGTGTTCTCGATAGCCCTTGCAACAAGCAGCGAGTGAGTCATCTTTGGTTTCTGCAACGTCTTCGGCGAACTTGCTATGGCGAAAATTACTTGGGCGCCCCTCAAAGCAGCTATTCTAACCGTAAGGGGCTGCCAATAATCTTCGCATATGACGATCGCGCCCTTGAAGCTTCCCCCCTTCGAATCCAACTCATAGACCGGAACACCTGACCCAGGAGTGAACCACCGACTTTCCTCGAACATTCCATATGTCGGAAGATAGAGCTTTCTGTAGGAACTCACCTTTCTGCCTTGCCATGCCCCTTTCACCACATCGCCGTTCCTAAGGATCATGGCCGAGTTGTACAGGATTCCCATTTCGTCTTCCTCCACCAATCCAAGCACAACACTTATACCGTTGGCAACGTCGGCCAGTGCCTTGAGGCCAGAGTTCAGCTTTTCAGCAACGTCAAAAAATATGCCCTGCGATAGGTAACCGGCCGTGGCAAGCTCTGGGAAAACAACTACGTCGGCCCCAGCGGCCATTGCTTTCTCCGTATAGGCCCTTATCTTTTCGAAGTTTCCCTTCACATCACCCATCTTTGGGCCTATCTGTGCCAACGCTATCCTTACTGTTTCAGCTACAGCCATATGGATAGCTCAATTCGGCATAAAAACCTGAGCGCGCTCAAACTTCCAACAACTTCTTTTGCTCCGACGGCCAACCCTCAAAGGGGGCATCAAGCAGGAAGGATATGGCAGATGCCTTTGTCTTTCCAATTCCATCAACAGCCATGAGCTCGCTTTCGGATGCCTTCATCACAGAGCGAACCGAGCCAAAGTGCCTAAGCAACCTCTCTGCCAGCTCCGTCCCAACGCTGGGCAACCCCTGTACCACGTAAAGCTGTTTTTCTCTTAAAGATAACACCCTAGGTCTTTGCCTAATCTGCAGCTTCACCTCACGCCTCTCCCATCTCCTCTTAGCGAGCACAACCAGGAAGTTGGCCGTCTGTTCTTTGCTGGGGGTGAAAAAGGGGATAACCCGTTTTTCCATGTAAAGGGCAACTAGAGCTCCCCAAAATGCCCTTGGATTCTCTCTCCAAATGACCTCTTCTCCAAAATTTCCCTCCACGATCAAAAGCGCGTTAGGGTACGCTGAGCTAAGCCTCGAGCACTGATCGAGAAGCCTACCATCAAAAAGGGAGCGCACGAAGTCGCTGGCCGTTTTCCTCTCAACTGCGGTCTCGCTATCTATTACGTAATCTCCTACGCTCAACTGCCTTTTCTCTACGCCGATCCCCGCTCCATGCAATAAATCGGCGATTTCCTCTGGCTCCCTCGTGTCCATGACTATCTTCTGGACGACCTCTGCCATAACTCTACGATCCCGCCAAACTTTTATCTCTTAGCGTCTAACAGTGGACGTCCCTTAGCGCGAAAAGAGGCCCAAATGCTTCATATAAAGCGAACAGCTTATTAGCGATACGACTGCGTTAGCCGTAAGCCTGAACTTTCCGAACGAGTAAACATGACCCAACGCCAAAGTTTTCTTAGGCATTTCACCCTCCTGAAACGCCCCTACGATGTACGCGGCCCCCTCGGTAGGGATCGATGGAACGTCCAGGAAAGACCCCTCGGACTCCATGACGTATACCTCATAGCCCAACTCCTTAAGATAGTCTCCCAGATCTCTGTGCTCTATCCATATTAGCGGGTCGCCACCAAGAGGGGCTCTGCCATGCACCAAAACCTGCTCCATAAGCCCCTTGAACTGATCGTAATTTCTCGGAAGCCTGACGTCGGGTCTGAAAAACATAAGACCTCCTTCACCTCTCAACTCCACGACGACATCCAGCAGGCCAAGCAGATGAGCAGGCGAGTCGATCGCATCTAAAAGGCACTGATGAACTATGTCGGGCCTCCCCCTCGACTCCTTGCCCACCAGCCTCTCCATATCCCATCCATGAAGCGACACATCTAGAAGCATCTCACCTGGGTTTTTGTGTCTTTTTCTGGCGCTTGCGCTTACCTGCTTTCCACCCCAAAGTTCCCTGGGAATTAGCTCTAGCGACGCGTTTGACAACACCAAAAGGTTCTTTCCCATAATTACTCACTAAAAACAAGGTTAGCTTTCAAGCTATATCTACTAGTGGAGCCTGTTCTAAGGGCAAGTTGCTGAGTGGCGGCGCAGGGTTCAGCTTATACACCACGACCAATACAAAACCGCCTTCTTTTGGCTGAAGCGCCGCGTAAACGAGCTGGAACTTAGTTAGCGGGGCGTAGTTCTGGAGGTTGCTGTAAAGCACCGCGTATTGGGCCAGTTGCGATGAGGAGGAAGCATAGCTCTCCATGAGCGATGCTATGTAACCATAATTCATGTAATATGGAACGAATTGGTTAGGATATATGAAGGGATCCATAAGCATTTGGTATAAGAAGGTGTTATAATAAGGTACTTCAGTGGGCTTCGTCCAGTAGATGCCGTTGTACTTTTGATTATTGGCTATCCACTCAGATGCCGTGGTACTGCTTTCGTTGGCCTTGCTCGCGATCTGGCTTATGGCAGTGGCATTTATTATTTTGGTCTGGTAAACCACGTCGTTCTTCATGAAGAAGACGAGGGCACCGTCGGAGAGGTTGGCAACTGCCTGATTTCCGTAGTTCGTTACGTATGGATTGCCCATCGGGATCTCAAAATCGTAGCCGAAATTAGAGGCTATCTGTACGTAAGTGCTATTCAAGTACAGCGACATCTTGCTGTTGTTCCAACCCGCTATAGTCATCATCGCCGTGCTTTTTCCTATGTCGCCAATCCCTATGGGGAGAAGGGTACCAGGATATATCTGACCATTATATGTCCAAAATCCAAACGCCTCGGTAGCAACCACGTATTGAGCGCCAAGTTTGTAAAGTATGTCATAAGCCTCAGTCTGGTTACCCAAAAACGCGTCTGCAACCTGTCTTATCCTAGCTGTGCTTATTGTGGCACCGTCGTTAAGCGTCGTCTTGCCAGCTACCACATTTAGCCAGTAGCCGTAATCCCACCAAGATGCAACCACCGCGTTCTGGGGAGTGTTCGTCTTGAGCCATTCCAATGCCTGAAGCCAACTGGTATCCAGCGACGCGGTGCCAAGCCCTGTATCGATCATCGGTGGGAGCGAGGCATCGTAATAGGCTGGCTTAACGGAGTAAAAGGCTGCTCCAGCGATCACAAGCCCCAACATGACCGTGGCCCCAAGTCCCCTGTTGTTAATCGCCGACGAATGCATGCTGTTAGCAAGCAAGCGCTCTAGGGCGTAACCGCTTGCTATGACGGCCGGAATTGCAAGAAGCTGATCCAACCTCACCATCGATGCTTCCGCATATATACCCATCAAAACCAGCAAAGCCAGCAGGAGGTTAAGGTCGGTTCTGCTCTTCAGCAAAAGATATATAGCAAATGGTATTAACGGCAACATGAACAAGTAATCTTGATAAAACGCGGTCCAACTGCTGAGCTCTTGCTCACCCACGGTCGTCTCAATTCCAGAAGCCGCAAACGGGTTTATTACAGTCGCAAGCCTACCAGATGGAAATATATGAGAAAGTGCCGGGACTTCCGCCCCCACAAACATTATAACGAAACTGACCACTATAACGGCCAGCGTCCCAACGGACAAGATATGAAGTCTCTCCTTCTGAGACCTTCCCCATAACGTGTAAATAGATACCAGCAAAACGGCTAGGACAGGCATGACTATTGCCGAAAAGCTACGAAGCCATGAGGCACCTTCGGGCAACAGCATAGCTGGAAGTACCGCCGAGGGCACGATGGTCGCAACTAGGACCTGTCCTTTAACATCGTCTATTCTTTCCAGCAAAACCATGGCAACCGCAAATAGCGCTATACCATTCATTATGTAAAGGTACCCACCCCAAACCGAGCCAGAAAAGCCTATTATGAGGCCGGCTATTAGACCGTAAATGGGCTTGCCCTCCTTGTAGCTCTTTACGAAGAGCGTAAGCGCCACAACCCATAGGAAGAGATCTATTGGCTCTCCATCTATATGGCCAGCCATGCTTCTATTAATGAAAGCAGGCGCCAGCAATCCCAAAACGGCTGCCAGCAGCCCAACCTTTCTGTTAAACAGCACCTTGCCTAATGGGTAGAGCAAAACGACGGTCAAGGCACCCAGAATGGCAGGCATATAGACTATGATCTGTCCGACGGACGGGTACAGGTCAAAGAAACGAGCCACCCAATATGTAAATGCTGAGAAATATGCTATTCCAACCATGTAGTCGGACGTGACGTCTCTTCCAGGGAACCACGTCGTCGTATCGTTCCAGTATGGGTAATGAAGCGTGGGATATAACGAGTTAAAGAAAGACAAGGGGCCGTACTCAACTATCCTAAGCGTTACAATATAGTGAAAGAACGGATCAAGCGTTGCGATAGCCCACGGAAAGCCTATGGGTATGCCGTTATTTTGCAAGTAAGCCAGCGGTTCCAGCCTTTCCGCGAGGCCTATGAAGAACACTAGGATTAGCAAGAGCACGTCCACAACTGGAGAACCAAACACGCGCTTTAGCCCATAGCTCCAACTGCTGTAAGGTCCTTTCAAATTAATCATGATATATTCACGACTTAAAAACCTTAGCTCTCAAGAAAGTACGACAAACATGCACAAACGAATGAACTTCTAAGCTCCTTAACTATTTACTGAGCCCAACCTCTCCACATGAAGCGCGCAGCTTTCTAGCCACTAAATATAGAGTACAACTTCTTCCTTCCGTAATCTACCGAGACCTTCCTGATTTCCCTGTGACCACAGGCATGACATTTGAGGACGCCATCATGATCCCACGTCAACGGGCCGCCGCACTTAGAACAGCTCGCCCTTACCACGCCAAGTTCAGACCCTTCCATTGACACCTGCAGCGGAACCCAATCAGTTATGAGCTTCACCACGACCACGTCTCCCGGTTTCACGAGCTCAGTGGCCGTCCTAGCACGCCTCACACCGCCTCTGGAGACGTGAAGCAACGCGGAAAATGGTGATGGCCTTTCAAGCTGGTCCTTTAAAAATATGGTCACCTGCGCGAAGTTTTTATGCACATCCGAGACTAACCCAACGTAATTAGCTCCTAAAACTAGCCTCTCGGGCGCAGAAACCTTGAAGGGCTTAACGGAGACATAATGATCTATCCTATCGTACTCCGGGAGACCAACCTTAGACGAGTAAACTCCGCCGTTGTCCTCATAAGCCCCGCTCTTTGCCGAGAACTCCTCTATGGTAGATATGTAAAATCCCGGTACAAGGAGACCCTTAGCTAGGGATCTCTTCTTTTTAGCGCGCGGCATGCGAAACCATACCTCAAGACGCGCTGCTTGGCTCCTTAACTATCTCCGCGAGTATCCTGGCCTTTCCACCAGTCGGTTCAGCTAATACTGCCCCGCAGACCTTGCACTTTATAACGCTACCCACGTGAGAATAGATCAGCGCTTCAGCCCCACAATCCCTGCACTTAACGCGGATATAAGTCGAGGAAGGCTTCGGTAGTTCCTTAAGCTTCACTTCAGCGCGCCACCTCCGCCTTTCTCAATCTGATGCCTTTAGTCATCAAGATCATTCCGCACTTCGTGCATTCCAGCTTCAACGCCACCTTCTTCGTTGTCTTTGCAAACCTCTTCTGAACCGGCTTCCTTGATCCTCCGTAACCCTTAAGGCGCCTAGCGTGCCTTCTTTCTCCCTCTTTCAGCGGACTTCTCTTCCCAGCTTTATATATGCTGACCTTATGAGGGGTGTATGTCTTGCACTTCGGGCAATACTTCATGATCGTTGCCGGTATCTCCAATTTTAATTACTAGTTTCACCTTTCTCTGACTTATTAAGGATTGTGCAGTTTGTTCCTCCAGCGCTATTAAGCTTCCCGCGGCAAACTTCAGGCCGTTGGCCGCTAAATCGTCGAGCGCCTGAACGATCCAAACGCCACGCCCAAAAAGAGAGCTCACCTCGTTCGAAAGTCTCAATTCGTCCTCCGTGAGCTCACCTCCTGATCCCTGTACTATCTTCTCAACTCTCGTCTTCTCGATTTCAATTGCCAGCTTGTTAAGTACCCTAGCGTAGTTCGAGTCGCTGCGCCTTAAGGACCGCTTTATGAGCTGAGCATGCCTTTTGGAGAGCGGCAGGGCGCTATTTGATGAAAGCTCAGCCTCTAGTAACGACGCAAGCTCTGCCATGTCGTCCATAATAAGCCCAGACTACTTCTTTTAATCCTATTGGGATTAGAGCTGAACATACCAATCTGCAAAAGGAGGGAACTAATAATCCGTTTTCTCTCGTTAAATGCAGTACAAAGTTCTCCGACAGGGTTTGCCGATGCGGTACTTACGATTTAAAACGATCCTGATGCAGTCATCAGCGTTCCGCGTAATGGGCATAATAAATGATAAGGCTAATTCGACCCGAGCTCACGACTGTGAAGATTGTAATCAGAGGTTGCATGGGCTACACTTAGATGTGCCGATCGTGGAATTGGCAAACTCCCTAAGGGATTAATTTACCTTTCAGTTATTACCCTGAGCTAATCCCTTTAAAACCAGGAAAACGGCAACGCTCCTGTTAACGCGCATATCCTTGCCACTGAGACCTTCTGACAGCGTAAGACCACCGACACTTATGCCGGAATAAGGCCTAAGGTCTCCGAACCTTATGCGCACTTCTTCATCGCATGGTACCAGCGCATCCTCATAAGGTACGAAGCTTTCCAGGTCCCTTACTGGCGTAACAATCATTCCCGTAGAGGCGTGAAGCGTATTAACGTGCCTGATCAATCTATGCAAATCGAGCAAGACATTCTCATCAATATCAAGAGCTATTGAATCTATGGCTTCCTCAACCAAGCTTTGGCCATCTCCTATTGCCTTAGCCACCTTGCTCATCCACCCTGGCTGAGATAACGCTATTATCTTCGCGCGCCCGCGCTGCCTTAGTTTTGAATAAATTAGGTCGACATCTAAATCCGCCCCGTTTATGTAAGACGCAAGCCTTCTTCTGCCCTCTTGACCCAACTGCAGGTAAGGCTTTGAAGAAACTCTCACGTGAAACCCCCTGTTTCCAGAGAAGTTTATCGATATGTCATTTTGACTGAAACCGAAGTCACCTAGTAAAAAATCGTTTACGAGGCGCCACGTGTGGTCCTTTATAAGGGACCAATCTGATCCATCAAGCACGCCAGATCTCACGTTTGGTTTATCCTTCAACTGCTTAACGTGATCGGCGTCGAACTCAAAGACCATATCGCTCCCTTCCCATCCCTTGGCGTTCATGTCCTTATTGCTTGGATCTCTGTAAATTGCCGTTGAAGAGTAAACATGAGAAATCGGTATGGACATAAGGTAGCTTTTCAATGAACTCACATCATAAAACGAAAGGTGCCTAATCATCTCGCGCTTATCTGGCCTGAGAAATCCGAATTCCCTCTTGGGGAGATCTGGGACGAAGAGCTTTTCAGCATCAATCCCAGTGTAATACTCATGAAAATGAGCCCGCACAATCTCTTCCTGCATTGGGATCCCCATTCAATCTCTTCCGTATAGATATCTTGTAGTAAAGCAGGGGATGCGTCATGTGCTGGCACAGCCCCTGTCTGCACGTGCAAACGCCAGACGTGCGAAGCGTTTCGCACCTGGGTACGGAGTACTTTTTTCCTGATCCCCTTTGCCCTGCCAAGTCCTCTATCTGATAGCGGGCTATGTGCTCATCGTAATCAGGCGTATGGCTGAAGTACTTCAATACGTCGTCAACGCTCATATCTATCGAAAGAAGAAACGTCGCAACTAAGAACCTAGCCTGATGTGGGATGTTTATGCCCTTGTTCATCTGTGATATCCAGAACTTCACGCATGGAGGAAACAAGGACTCAATAGGAGAAAGCGACGATATATCGACTTCCTCGCCCCTCCGCTTTGAGAACTCAGCTGATATTGAGGCTATTGCCTCCTTCACCTTGGGGTCTATGGCTGCCGCGGAAAGCTCTCTCATCTGTGATTCCATTTTCTCCACAAGAGTTCTCCTGAAAACCGTTGAGATAAGCTTCCTGAAAACGTTTACCTGGAAGTAAACGACCCCATGCTCCACCTTAAGCTGTGGGAGCAAAAGGTCGGGTTCATTATCTATTCCCTTAAGCGAAAGGTAGTCCAGTAACGACATCTTGAACTCCTTTCCATCGAGCTGCGCTTTCACGCCTAAAGACGCAGCGACCTCCTCATAAATATCTGGAGAATCCGTCGAGAGCTCCTTCTCAAGTTCCCTAGAAAGCGCTGATGCATAAGACCTTATCAGGCGACGACTTCCCGTAGCCGAGGCCATCGCCAGCGATGCGCTGAAAGCCGCAACCGCATCTCTCTTATCCATTGGATAGTCCCTTTCCCCTGAGAGCCCAAGCATGTAGCGTATTTTTTTCTCAGCAAGCTCCAGAACTCTAGGGAAATCGGAGAGATTTGTAAGCGATAAGCCCTCGACAAGCTCTTCTGCTCCCCTTAGAAAAGGATATTTTTTCAGGACTTCGGATCCTGCGGGCATAGTTGCTCGCTATAAGCGCGGAGCCAGTATGAACTGGAAGGAGGCCCCATCTGGCATTTTATACTCCAAGTGAAGTGGTTTATCTTGAGCAAACTCCAGGAGAACGCTCGGAGATCCCTTAAAAGAAGTTATCATCTCCAGGTATTGTAAGCTATACTTAGCAGTGGCCTCCTCCAATACCTTAGCATCCAATATCATGCCACTTTCTCTGGTTAGCCTTTGCTCAACGGAACCCTTATCGCTGCTTGCTGATATCAGAAGGGACTCGTCCTTAGATGAACTGAAGGTAACCTCATCCGCAACGGTCGCAGCGTCCTTTATGCTTGAAGCAAGACCGTCCGCAAGTATGTTGTACCTGCTCGTGTACTGGACGTTGATCGTAGGTGTTTCTTGGCCTCCTAGATCAAGCAAGGGTATCTTGAAAGATCTCGTGTACTTATTCACTGAGAGGGAAACCGTAAGTCTGCCCTTGTCGCTTTCCAACGCCATGGAGTCATCTGGCCTCAACCGTTTGAGCACATTTAGCAACTCTTCCAAGTTTACCCCAAGCTTTTCCTCACCCTCACTATTCAGCGCTTCAAAGCACGATGGTGGAAAACTAAACTCTACCATGGCTATTCTGCTTGGATCAAGCTCCTTCATGGTAAGCCCGTCGCTTGATACCCTGAAAACACCCTCCGATACCACGCTCGACGCGTTTTGAATTATATCCCTGAATTCTCTTGGATCCTTTAAGACCAGTTTAGCCAAGCTAATTTACTAGGCTTATTCAGTATTAAAGTTATAGCCCAAAAATATCACCTCCACCTTGAGATAAGCGATCCAGTCGAGGCCCGCGCGAGAACCATCCCCGCTCACCCGGCAGGCGCGGGCCTACAGCTGATAACAAACGCCATGCCCGCTAACGGATGCTAAAAAAGAAAAGATTTTATGCGGATAAAGGAGGGTTAACCATGGTCATACTTAGAAAGGAGAAATTCCCCTACGTTGGTATGAACGTCGTTGTTACCGTTGACAAGCTTGAAGAGCATGGCGCATACGTGACCTTGGACTCTTTTAACGGACTTCACGGCTACCTTCCTATAAACGAGATCGCTAGCGGCTGGGTGAAAAACATACACGATTACGTGAAGGAGGGAAGAAAGATACCTCTCAAGGTTATAATGGTTGATCCCTCGAAAAACCAAATAGTCCTTTCGCTGAAAAAGATAAGCGCAGGGGAGCAAGAGAAGACGCTATCCCAGTGGAATAAGGAGAAAAAAGTAGAGGCGGTGGTAATGGTTGCTGCAAAGGCCCTTGGAAAGAGCAAGGAAGACGCTTATAGGGAGGTGATTTGGCCATTAGAGGAAAAGTACGGTGACGCTTACGCGGCGCTGACCACGACGCTTGAGACCGGTAGCGATGTTCTTAAGAAAGCGGGCATACCCGATCAATGGGTTTCCACGCTTTATCCCCTAATAGAAAGGCACGTCAAGGCTGAGACCGTGGCCATATCGTTTAGGTTCAATCTGTTTTTTGAAGGAAAGGGCGGTATAAATAAGGTAAAATCGGCGTTTTCTCGCTTCGAAGACCTCGCAAAGGAGGCTGGCTTAAAGGTTAAGGTATCTTATCTGAGCGCACCGTCTTACCTTGTGAAAATCAGCGATACCAACTACAAGGAGCTCGAGGCACGTTCCCAAGAACTAAACGAAGCCTTCGCTGAATACGTCAAGAAAAGCGGTGGCTCGCTCTCGATAGAGAGAATGAAGTCGTAGGGTGGGCACGCTGAAGCATCAAATAATGAGGTGCCCAAGGTGCGGAACCTACACGCTAAAGCCAAGGTGCCCAAGGTGCGGGGCGGCGACCGTACAGGCCGCGCCGGCAAAGTTCTCTCCCGACGATCCATACCTAGATTATAAAATAAGGGCAATAAGAGGGGAAAGAAACTCTAGCGCCCATAACCCAAAATCCTAACAAGTCCAGACCTGACGACCAGGATCCATGGCAAAGCCGCATCCAGCACTCCCTGAGCGATGTTCAACCCTGCCACGAAAGCAAAAAAGCTCAGAAAGGAACCCCCGAAGAACCTCTGGATAACCTCCTGAGTGGGTAAACCCATGAAAGTTGGTATCGCCCAATAGTAGTTCAGTGCAAATGTCAAAACAACCCTAACCGCTATGGCAATCCCTGATGCAAACCCATACAACAGCGCACCCCTAGATGAGGGCGTTACGAGCAATTTCTTTGGGGCCTTTCTCGTAATGAGCCACGGCATCAATATCATGGGGTAAGTTGCGGCAAACTTCATGGCAGCGCCCACGAAACCAGTTGGTCCATAGGCGGTCATGAGCAGAAAGGTACCCAACGACGTATAAGTGGCAGTTTCAAAACCAAAAAGCAAGAAGCCGCTCACCCAAACCGTGCCAACTAGGTCCAACTTCATTCCAAAGAACACCCTTGGCATGGGAAACAGATCAGCCATGACCGAGAGAGCTACGAGAGCTCCTACCCTTGCCACCAGCTTCGAGCGTGGTTGCATTGGCAATTCGTGCTAAAGGGCTAACTGGATTTAAGCCTACCTATTTTTTGTTAGATAATCAAAAATGCTTGACAGCGTTAGGGTTAAAAGTGCACAGTTATGTTTATTCATGCAGGTTAACGTCGTAATAGAGATCCCTCAGGGCAGCGATGTAAAATACGAAATAGATCATAAAACGGGGAAAATCTATGTCGACAGGTTCCTTTACGCGGCAGCCCACTATCCCTTCAACTACGGCTTCATTGAAGGAACTGCAGCTCCTGATGGTGATCCTCTCGACTGCCTGGTGATAAGCCGTGAAGCCGTCACACCGGGTACCATAGTAAGAAGCAAACCCGTGGGAGCGCTCAAAACCGTAGATGAAAAAGGTGAAGACACAAAGATCATAGCCGTGCCTTATGGCAACATCGATCCTTTTTACTCAGATATAGATGATATAACTCAAATTTCAAGCCCCATAAGGAACGAGATTGAGCACTTTTTCAATCACTACAAAGAACTGGAACCCGAAAAATTCGTAAAAGTAATGGGATGGATGAACAAGAAAGAGGCTGAAGAGACCATAAAGAAATGTAGCGTGGCCCGAGTTGTCTAACGAACAACCGGGAAAGGGCGCGCTAAACGGGCTCGCTGACAGGATTTTGATATATGGGATAAGACCACTAATATTGGTTGTTATTATAACTTTAATCGGTCTTTTCATTGCAGTAAACGGTCTGCTTACAGGCGACCTGCTGGAGACCACAATAGGCGTCATAATTATCACGATAGGGGTGATCTTGGGGATCGGGTTCGCTGCGACAACCGTCAGGAGGAGGAGGCCGACCTACAGGTTACCACAGTACATGGTAGGCCTAGTAGGTGAAGCCAGGACAAGCATAAAGGCCGGGGGAGAGGGCGTAATACTCCTAGAGAGCGAACTCTGGTCTGCGATATCTGATTCACCAGAGGACATATCCGCTGGAGAGAGAGTGATCGTGACAGGCTATGATGGATTGAAGCTTAAGGTGAAGCCACACAAGAAAGGGGACAAGTCAAACTCAAAAACCTAAGCCTATCAACTTGAGGTAAACGAAGTAACCAGTTATTATACACGTAATAATTACGAGCACCAAATCCACGGCCGACGGCCTAACGTCGTTATAGCTGGTCACGTCTTTCGTGTACCCAAAGCCTCTTGTCTCAAGCGCTTGTCCGGCGGAATCTGCTTTCATCAACGATATGACTATCAAAGGCACCAATATTGGCACGTAGTTTTTCACCATCTTTATGGGGTTACGCGTGCTCATATCAAAACCCCTCGCACTTTGAGCATCGATAATGTTTTGAGCTTCTTGCGCAAGTAATGGCAGAAACCTTATAGACATCATAAAGGCCACAGTTAGGGCGTAGGGAAAGCCCGCTGTGAGCATCACTCCCGCCACGTCTTCAGGCGCAGTAGTCAGGGAAAAAACCGAGAATGCCGACACCACAACCATGAACCTGAGCCCCATAGCTACAGAAAACAGCGCATTACCAAGGAAAACGTAATCCAAAAGACCTATCACAAGGGCAACAACCATCGCCATCTTCATGGTTCCCCACCACCTCTTCAGCTGATGGGCGGCCGTCACCAGAACGATGGTAAATGCCAGTAGAATCAACAGATAGGCAATGCTTTGAAACACATATATTGAAAGCACTAGCAAACCTAAAACAAGGACTATCTTGGGTATGGGATTCAACCTATGCAAAAAAGAATTTCCATGAACGAACGAAAGGCCAGCTGCCCAGCTCATGTTCTTTGTCCCTCCTTAAACTCCTTCACGAGATCTTCAACGGTCAGCGGATTGCCCCCGATCCCCAGCCCTTTGCTGATCGTCACCACTTGAGGTTCTAAGAGACCGAACTTCTCCAAGGAACCGTTGTAGAAGATCTCCCTAGCCTGGCCATCCGCAACCAATCTTCCGTTCTCTACTATCATCACCCTGTCGAAGTAACGCGCCACGAAGTCAAGGTCATGCGTGCTTACTATTACGGCGTCACCCTTGAAGCCCTGGATCAACTCGCCTATCTTTTTTTTCTGTGCCACGTCCTGGCCTGATGTGGGTTCATCCATTACAAGTATTTTTGGTTCATAGACTAAAACGCTGGCAAGGCCCAGCCGCTTTTTCTCGCCTGCACTTAACAGGAATGGCGACTCGTTTCTGTAATCCCAAAGCCCGAAGCTCTTGAGCACTCCCTCTGCCCTCTTGGAGATCTCTTCCTCAGGAAAACTAAAGTTCCTCATGGCAAACGTAACCTCTTCCCAGCACGTCTGGGCAAAAAGCTGCTGATTTGGGTTTTGAAAAACCATGCCCACCTTTCTCGCTAAATCCGACACCTTAGCCCTCCTGGTGTCAACGCCGTCGATAAGGACATTTCCGCTATGTGGCTTAAGCAGGCCATTCATGTGCTTTAATATCGTCGTCTTTCCCGACCCATTGGTGCCGATCAGGGCTACCTTATCGCCGCGCTTTATCTTGAACGTTACACCCTTGAGTACCTCGTAATCAGATAGAGGATACCTATATCTTACTTCATTGAACTCTATTATCGATAACCTGATCACCTCATGAGGGCGGTGCTGGGCCTCACCTCATCCAAGAACTGATGCGCGTCCATGGGAACGCGATCAAACCTGATCCCAAGCTCTTTGAGACCAAGGTAGGCCGCCACAGCGTCTGGAACCTCTACGAGCTCCCGATTGGCCATCCTCAATATAACCTCCGAGGGAGGGCCTTGGTCAACTATCCGCCCTTGATTCATGACCACCAGCTTGTGCGCAAAAGGCAACAGCAGAGACAACCTATGCTCACTTATAACAACCGTCATGCCAGATCTGTTCAGCTCGTGAACCACGGAGAGCACCTCTACGGCTGCCCTTGGATCAAGGCTTGAAGTCGGCTCGTCGAGAAGCAGTACGCTGGGCTTGGAGATAAGGGCAGCCGCTATGGCTACCCTTTGCTGCTCTCCCCCGCTGAGCTCGGAGGGCGACCTATGCCTCAAGGGAGAAAGGCCAAACCTGTTAAGCGCGTCTTCAACAAGCTCTTTCATCTCAGTCCTGCTTACTCCAGAGTTCTCCAAGGGAAAAGCCAACTCCCTCTCAACGGAAAAGGTGAGCAGTTGCGTATCTGGCTCTTGGAAAACCGTCCCAACGACCTTGAAAAGCTCGTGCGGTTGTTCCTTTGCCGGATTGTGCCCTTCTATCCTCACCTCCCCTTTGTAGCTGCCGCCGTAAAAGCTGGGTATTAAGCCGTTAATGGCCTTAATGAGCGTTGACTTCCCGCATCCACTGGGTCCCGCGATCACGACGAATTCCCCGCGCTCCACGTCTAGGTTGACGCCATCAAGTGCAAGCCTCTCGCTACCCTCGTAGGCAAACGATAGATCTCTTATTTCTATGGCCCTCAAGCGGGCTCAACCCTCCGCGCAACGCTTCATTTGGCTCGCAGATTTTTAGCTACTCATTTTTAAGTCGTTTCTATGAGATGATATGTACGCGTATTGTGCCAAAAAATCGTGAGCTATCTTCGATAAAACGCTCTGAGCGTCACCACTCATAAGAGCACCGGCGGCGCCTTCATGCCCTCCTCCGCTCTCGCCAAAAAACGAGGCAAGGTTAACTCCATAAGAAAGGGCCTTTTCATCGGCCCTTCCAGAAACCCTGACGCCGTTGCCCCGCGGCGCAGCCACAAATGCCACGTCTGCACCCAACGATAACAGTGCTTCGGCCACCTCACCCTCAAAGATGTCAACGGTAGATGTAGCAAGAATTATATCACCCAATTCGGCTATGTTAAGCCTCTGCGCGGCTTTTAACCGCGCCATCCTGAGGCTCTTGCTCTGGTCTCTCTTGGAAAAGCTCAAGGCAGTCCCATAGTCAGCTCCCAAATCGATGAGCTTAGCGGCTGCCTTGATTGAATGAGGAGTGGCATACTTGAAAACCCCGGTGTCGAACAGAATTCCTCCCAGAAGCGCGGTGGCCAAAACGGGGTCAGGCCGCACTCCAAGCACGTCCATAAGGTCAAGCACGAGTTCACAGGACGAAGACGATTTGGCATCAACAAAAGCCGTTGCCAACTCAGGCTTACCGCACTCGTGATGATCTATAACGAACACCTCATTCCCAGAAAACTCCCTGCCTCTGTGGCTGTATTTCAGGCCACATGTATCTGTTACTATGGCCACCTCGGGCACGAAGTCCTCAGGCGGAAGCTCTGAATTTAAAGTGGTATTCATGCGCTTAGCCAAGGAGTTCATGTCGTCAAGGTAAGCGTAAACGCGAGAAGCACCAAGCTTTTTTGCCACAAAAACCATGGCATAGGCTGACGCAAACCCATCGGGGTCAACGCGCGGATGTGAAAAAACTGCCACCTTTTTGCCGGGCAAAGCTCCTTCTAACGCCGTGGCGAAGCTCCCTACCTCCATATCAATCACGAGCTTCCAGTTGCGCGAAAAGCTTGACTCTTAAGTATCATGTCTCTCCTAAGCTTGTTTATCTCAGCTGTCAGGGCTTCTTCGCGTTGCTTCAGCGTCTGGACGTACAGGTTATCGCTTTCCTTTTTTTCTTCGAGCTCTTTCTTTATGGTCTCGCGATCTTTCTTTATCATAACGTTGCCTACTAGCTGATAAACCGCCTCCCCGTCTGGAAGCGCCTCGATTTCTCCTAGGACGCGCTCTATATCTTTAACTTCAAGCTCTATGTTTTGACGCTCTTGGGTCGTCGCCCTGAGCTGTTCCGTCAAGCTTTCCAGCCTCTCAGCATAATCCGCAGAACCGCTTTCTTCAGCCATTATAGTAAGCTTTGGTTAAGAGTTTTTAGGATTGTCGAAATTATGCGGGCCTCAGACTCGATCCATGCCCGAGCCTTGGCATCCCTCTTGAAGGCTGCTGTCACCGTTAGAAGGTCGCCAGAGACGGCAAAACTCACGTTATCATCCTCGTCAGGTCTCAGCGCCTCCACCACGTATTGCACAAGCCTGTCCCTAACCGATATGCTGACGCGGATGAATTCTGACATTTTAGGCGCTTATGACCTGGCTGTATGGTCTCGGGCTAAACGCAGACCCGGTGAAGGTATAACCGCACTTGGGGCAACGCCATATCCCAGCTGCAATCCTGTCCATTACAACATGCTTGCCGCAGGAGGGACAACGCATGGGTTGCTTTCTCTGGCTCTTTAGCCTAACGTAATCTCTTCTAAGTTTCATGCCGTACTTTACTCCAAGCTCACCGCCAGCACGCTCTTTAATGGCGCTCATTCTTCGTTCACTTTCTTCTCTTCGGCGCTTTTATACTTTTTTGCCACGTCCATGACTGCAGCCCTTAGCTCTTCCCCTTTTTCCTTGGCGAGCTCGACGCAACGCAGGACCTCGTCTTCGGTCAGTGCACCCGATAATATCTTCTGCATGGATGAAACCCGCCCATCCTCCAAAGTCGTTATGGAAAGCTCGGAATCGAGATAATCCTCCTCTTCTAAGCTGGGATCAACCATTAGATAATCACCTATCTTCCCGACGGTAACCGATATGGGGTAATGAGCCAGCTCGATCGAGTCCTTGCCCAAGGACTCAGCTATGTCGGGCGGAAACTTAGCTGTCATAAGAGCGGCAAGCGCGGCTATCGACGAGGCATCCTGAGCGTTTCCTTCGTGGTTGAGCACCGTGATGTCAAGCCATATTATGACTACCTTCTTTCCTTCCTCTATGACCAGAGATCCAAGGTCTATAGCCTTGCCCTCCCTAATCCCCCTGTCAACAACCCGCCCCCACCCAATGCCCCGCTCATCAGGCGGACCGGGCTGGAAATCTGGATGTGCAAAGGGCGCCAAATCCATTCCAACCGTGAGCACCCCCTCATCAGGCGTGTCGGCATACGGGGCTCCTGACGTTATCTTTATACCCGCAAGCACTTGAGTTTCTCCCAGTTTTACTTGCGCGCTGCCATCTGCCTTAGGTACCACACCTGGCAAAACCTCTAGCTTTCTGTATTGGTCCAAGGCCCTGCCATCCACCCTTTCGTTTGACTTAAACTTAGCAAGGAGAAACTCCAGGTAGTCTTGGCCCAAACTTCCCTGAAAACTTGGTCTGCGCATCTTCTATCCCTCGTTAGGAGCCGCCAGCGGGGCATATTTCTTCTTTAAAGCGTTTACCTGAACCACGTAAAGCGAGTCAATAACGCGCTTGGCCATATCAACTGATCTCTTTATCTCATCTTGAGTCAAAAGGCCATTCATTTGAAGTAAGGTTATCTTTCCTTTATTGGGCATCATGGCAATTGGAAAGTCTGCCTGTCCGTTCTCGTCTTCCAAATCATTTATGTCAACAACCAACGTATCCCTTACCTTGCCTATGGCCACAGCCGTTACCAAATCGCGCATGGGAATACCCGCATCGGCCAAAGCCACACTTGCGGCATTCACCGAAGCGCAGCGCGTTCCACCATCCGCCTGAAGCACTTCCACGAACACATCTATCTGCGTCCTTGGCAGCTCCGTCAGTATGACCGCTGGTTCCAAAGCCTCCCTGATAGCGCGACTCAGCTCTATCTCTCTTCTAGAATAAGTGGGTGACTTCCTCTCGTTGGTAGAATAGGGCTGCATGTGATAGCGTACCCTCAACGAGCTTCTGTCAAGGTACTGAGAGTGCCTTTCAGCCTCATATGGGCCCATTACACCGGCCAAAATGAGGTTTTTGCCCTGCCTTACAAGCGCCGAGCCGTCAGCTTGCGTAAGCACTCCAACTTCAACTTCGAAAGGCCTTGCCTCATCTATTTTTCTGCCGTCGCTCCTTATCCCTTCATCCGTAAGCAACTCTTCTTGTGACAGTCTAGCCATTTTGATTTCCATACCTCTTTATCAAAAGCTCCTTTATCCTATCCGTAAGCCCATAGGTATAGGCTTCCTCCTCGATCTTCCTCAAAACCGAGATCGTAAAGGAGACGTCCTCGGGCGTCCCTCCCTGAATTATTATGTAACCGTTCTGGCCAACTACTAACTTGGTTTTAAGCATTTTATCAAGCATGCTTATCATAGAGCCCTTCTTTCCTATGACCCTGGGAACGCGAGAGGGTATTATGGATATGGGTATGCCTCCCCTTATCTTTCCCAACCCCCTTTCCTTAACGGTAAGCGAGGGAGGAGTGACCCTGTCAAAACTTATCACCTTAGCACCTATATAATCTCCAACATCAAAATACCTCCTTAGGTCAATGGTTATGGGATCAACCTCAATGCCAGCATCCCTTGAGTCGAGCCTACCGACGTAAGGAGAGTTTATGTCGACGGTCCAGTCAGTCAGGCCTACCTCTATTACTTTTCCAACGACGAAATCGTCGACCTTGGGCATGTACTTACCCCTCAGCGGCCTAACTCTTACGCCACGCTGCTCGTCTCTTTCTACCACGCCCAAGAAGCTGGAGAAGACATTACCGTCATCACGATAACAACCTTCTCCTGCCCTTGCGCCTTCATCAGAAAGCCTTTCGCCCGGGACCACAACCTCACGAACTTTCTCTATTCTTTCTGACAAAAACAGTCACCTAAGCCTCCTCTACCGTGACCTCTGCAGAGCCATGAGTCAAGCTGTTTATCTTCTCCATGACTTCTGACCTGGCCCCTCCGGGTACCGTTATAGTTACGGTAATGGAACCGTCATCTCCCCATTGAGAGCTCTTGAGTTGGCCAAGCGAGGTTATCTGCTTATACGTCTTTGACGCATAGGTCGCTGGCACCTTTATCTTAAAACTGAACTGCACAATCTTAATCGGCAGTATGGGTTTCAGGACCTTAATTGCATCATTAACCTGTTCTTCCACCGGTTTGAAAGGATCAACGGCAAAGCGCGCCTGATTGAGAGCAAGCTCTATTCTTGTCGGGGGATGCGGAAGTTTAGTTTTTGGGTCAACGGCGCTTTTACTTATGAGATTTATTATCTGCTTGCGTTTTGCTTCCACCATCTCCCTTCTCTGTTCCGTCGTGAGGAGCAACTCTCCCCGCTTAAGCACCTCTAGGGCCACTTTTGACTCGTCGTCAGTTCCGAAAACCTGAACTAGATTTGTCGCAGATGCTTTTTCTCCCCTTCCAACGTCCTTGAAAACCTCCTCGGTCACAAATACGTCCTTAAGCGGGATCTGTTCTCCTTCTTTGTACTTCCACGCCTTTTCGGGAACGACTACGACCTCAAACTTTTGCCCTTTTAACTCAAGCCTTACTATGGTGTTTTTACCTATGTCCAACTGCGCCCACCACGCTCAGCTTTTAGCTTTTTCCACGTAACTCATTACCTTTTCCTGGCTCAGCTTTTCGAAAAGGCCGGTTTTAACTGGCACGACCGCAAGCTCGAAGTTCCCCGAAGCTAGGCCTCCCTCCACGACCGGGGCCATCGCCTTGAGGGCTAGCACTATGGCATCGTCAAGCAGCGCCTTTTCATCATAGTTCTTCTCCAGGTAATCCATGACCGTGCTGAAACCAGATCCTATGGCGTTAGCGAAGTAACCGGCGTAAGCCCCCCCTGGATCGGTGCCATAAAGCTTGGGTTGCCCTCTGAACACACCTCCTATCATAAGAGATACTCCAAATGGGCGAGCTCCCCCATGAAGCGTGTAGTCGTGCATTATATCGCAGATGTACCTCGTAAGGGTTTCCACATCCACTGGCTCATCGTAAACTAGCTTGTAAATCTGGCCGTAGACCCTGGCCTGGTCTATGAGAAAACGAGCATCGGGAGATAAGCCGGCAAAGACCGCACCTATGTGATCGTCGATCTTGAAGATCTTCTCTGTATAAGCTGGATCGATAAGCCTCGTATACCTCTTCTTTTCCACTGCCAAGACTATGCCGTCAGAGGCCTTTATTCCTAAGGTTATCCACCCCTTCTTCACGGCCTCTAGGGCATAATCCACTTGGTAAAGCTTTCCATCGGGAGAGAACGTGGTTGGAACCCTATCATATCCCATCGATGCAGGGGAGTACAAATTCTTATCAAAAATACCTCGCCGTCGATAATATGCTTTTCTGTTAGGAGCTTTCCTAGCCAAGCTCAATTCGAATACCCTTCTCCTGTTGAAGAGATCTCCTGAGCTCTTTCCCTCTGACAGCAGAGGCAACGGCTGCGACAAGCGCCAGCGCTATCGAAAGCCTGAACGCGTTATCCATACCTCTAACAAACGATGATAAAATTGAACTGCTAAGGTTCGTGCTGGTACCCAGAAAAAGTGCGAAAACAGCAGACTCCGGCATCGAACCAGCGGCAACCGCAAGGGCCAAGGCTATGCTTATCACTTGGCCAGTATTCCTAAGCGTGGTCATCATACCTGACCCTACACCGTAATACCCCCTTGGGGTCGACGACATCACTGCGCTCGCGTTTGGTGAGAAAAAGAGACCACTTCCTATCCCCATTACGGCCAAACCCAACGCGACAAAGAGATAAGATGAGCGTACGGTTAATTCTGACAATAGAAACAAAGCAATTCCCTGTATCAGTATCCCTATGGTAGCAGGTAATCTGGCACCTATTCTATCTGACAAAAGTCCTCCAAACGGCGCAAGAAGGCTCGAAAGCAGGGGCATTGGTATAAGGAGGATTGACGATTCAATCACGCTGTAGCCCTTTACTGCTTCTAGGTAAAATATAACCAAAAACATTATGGCAAACATGGCAAGCGATTGAAGGAAGGATGCAAGAGTCGATGCCAAGTAAATCCTGTTTGAAAACAGGCTGAACTTAAATATTGGAGAGCTCACCTTTTTTTCGGCTGCAAAGAACGCGGCCAGCGCGATGAGCGATAACGTTAAGACGGCCAGGCTTAGGGCATCCCACCCAACGCCAATGCTCATGGTTATGGCCACTAGCAGAAGAGCCACAAATGCCGTGAAAAGCGCTGCCCCGGCTACATCAAAGCTCTCCCTTCTTTTGCTTTCCACAAATCCGCTCAACCTTATGCGTGCCCACAGCACCGCAAAGATGCCGATTGGAACGTTCACATAAAATATATATCTCCATCCCAAGTACGTTATTATAAGACCGCCAAGGACTGGCGCGACGACGCCTCCAATGCCCCAAGCTATGGAGTTTATGCCAAAAGCCTTTCCCCTTTCGTTCTCCGGGAAAGCCTCCGATATGAGCGCCCACGAATTGCCTACCATCATAGCTCCACCTATACCTTGGATAAACCTGAATATGACGATCTCCCAACCGCTAGTGGAAAGGCCTGAGAGAGCCGAGCCAAGCGCGAAGATGAGGAAACCGGCCTCGTAAACCCTAATCCTCCCAAACGTATCTCCAACCCTTCCTACGGTCAGGACCAGCGCGGTACTCATAAGGATATACCCCATTATGACCCAAGCCATTTCTATCAGGTTGGCGTGAAGTGCCTGCATTATGACCGGTATTCCAAGAATAACTATGGTCGAGTCTATAGCAGCCATCAGCGTGCCCAAGGTCGTGACCGAAACTACGGTCCAGCGCCTCGAGTAATTTACTGACATAACAGGAAACCGGGTTGCAGCGTTTTAAGATTTCGCGAGTTATCTGCTAAACGAGAGAGGGTTGGCGTATCCTTACTGAATCTCCTCAACACTTACAACTGACCACGACGACGCCCAGCTCGCGCTGTTCTGCGCGCGCAAGGGAAGCTGCGGCTGAATTAAACCCCAAGACGCTCCCATCAACCCATAGGTCAAAAGGCTCGGGAAGTAATAAACGTTGGTTAGGTTTGGAAGCTGTATCAATACAACAAACAGGAACTGACTTGAATTGACCTTGTTTGACAAAAGCGCAATCGCAACGTTAATATTTTCGAGTTTGAGCAAGGCGGCCGCAAGCTCGCAGGCTTCAAGCTGATTGCCTCCGCCAGATATGAGTGTTTGCAGTGGGGACAAAAGCGCTCCAGATGTGGAGTTCGTAAACTTCATGGAGGAAGTTGCATCAAGGATCATAGATGCCGCATAAAGCTCATCTCCGCTGGGTATGTTAAGTACCTGCCTATCATATACGGAGAGCGTTGGCTCAGCCCATTGAGATATGTTTGAGAAAAGGGCATAATCATAGCTGTAACTCCCAAGGCCTAAGTACGACATTGATTTGGCCGCCCAGGCAGCGTTGCCGCAGTCAATGGTCGTTAGAAAAGCCGCCGAAGAAAGGGCGCTTTGCGTATAGCCGTAACTGCCTCCTTGAGGCATCAACGATAAAGCACGCGAGTACCACACCTGAAGAAGGGACGGCAATCCCAGCGCCTTCCATTCATAGTAATTGCTGAGCGCTTGATTTGTCTGAACTTGTTTTAATATTAGCTGTTGAAGCCTCAGGTTCTCCTCTTCGACTGCGTTGAGTGATTGCATGGCATTATAGTAACTTGAGTTTATCCTAGAAATGTTTTGGTTCAGCTGCGAGATTTTTTCGCTGTACTGAGTTACTAACTCCGATAGGGATAGGTTAATCCGCTTTTCCAGCTCATAAGAGGCATCAAGCGGCCTGTAATACATCGCATAATAAGCGCCAAAGCCCGCTCCGAACCCAACTAAGAATATTATTATAAGTGCAAAGAAGCCTATGCTAAAGCTAATTTTCATGAATATTGCTGCTCTAACGCGTTTAAAAGTATTGTGCTGAAACGCTTATTAATTGGATATGCTTTGCGGGTACCATTGAGCATACGTTCAAGCGCTTCTAGCGCACCCTGCCAAAGCGCCAAGCATTCCTCGGCGAAAATAACGCGCACTTCAAATGGATAAAGCCCCTTGATCTCAAAAAGCTTAAAGCTCCTTAAACGGTTTACGTGTTAAGTTGCCAAAATATAGACAAACTGAGGAAATATTAAAATTAATGGAAAATAAGGAGCAGATAAGAAACATCGGTGTAATAGCGCATGTAGACCACGGAAAAACAACCATGAGCGATAGCCTCCTTATGGCTGCTGGAATAATATCGCCCAAGGTTGCCGGAACGGCTTTGGCAATGGATTATTTAGAGATAGAGCAAAAGAGGCAGATGACCGTTAAGGCGGCAAACGTGAGCCTTCTGCACGAGAGAAACGGCAAAAGTTACGTTATAAACCTCATAGATACTCCTGGCCACGTAGACTTCACCGGAAAGGTCACGCGCTCTTTAAGGGTTATGGATGGGGCGGTCGTTGTGGTTGACTGCGTTGAAGGGGTCATGACGCAAACCGAGACCGTGGTAAGGCAGGCTCTTGAAGAAAAGGTAAAACCCGTTTTATACATAAACAAGCTTGATAGGCTAGTCAAGGAGCTAAGGCTATCGCCGCAGGAGGTCCAGAACAGGCTCCTGCAGATCATTCAGGACTTCAACAAGCTTATAGAGGAATATGCCGACCCTGAGTACAAGGATGCATGGAAGGTAAACCCAAACAAGGGGCAAGTCGCATTTGGAGCCGCTAAGGACAAATGGGGATTCACGCTCCCCATGGCGAAGGAGAGAGGCGTTAAGTTCTCGGATGTAGTAACGGCCTACACTACGGGATCTCCCGATGAGCTAGTTCAAAAGGTCCCGCTTTACGAGGCCATACTCGACATGGTCGTCGATCACCTTCCTTCACCCGTTGAAGCCCAAAAGTACAGGATTCCAAAGATCTGGCAGGGCAGCTCTGATTCGCCGCTCACTAAGTCGCTTCTGGAATGTGATGAGAAAGGGCCCACGGTTGTAGCCGTGAACAACGTGGTGGTTGACCCGCATGCCGGCCTTGTGGCTACCGGAAGGGTGTTCTCCGGTACCGTCAAAACCGGAGACCAGCTTTACCTTGTTAACGCCGGTACTACGCAGACCGTCCTTCAGGTTGGCTTATTTATGGGTCAAACCAGGGAGGTTGCGGACAAGATACCAGCTGGAAACATGGTAGCCCTCCTGGGGCTAGAGCAGGCCAGGGCTGGTGAAACGGCAATCGATCCAAACTACCAGAAAGAGGGATCCTTCGAGAAGATGGCTTACATAAGTGAGCCCGTGGTCACCGTGGCAATAGAGCCAAAGAGCACTAGCGATCTACCGAAGTTCATAGACACGCTGCATAAGATGAGCATAGAGGACCCGAACCTGCAAGTCAAGGTGAGGGAAGACACTGGTGAGTACCTGCTCAGCGGCATGGGTCAGCTTCACCTAGAGATCGCGCTCTGGGACTTACAGCAAAGGGGGTTTGACGTGGTCACCAGTCCGCCACTTGTGGTTTACAGGGAATCCATTCAGGCAAACGGCGGGCCGGCAGAGGGTAAGTCTCCCAATAAGCACAACCGCTTCTACGTAGCAGTAGAACCACTTTCTGAAAAAACCCTTCAGCTGATACAGGAAGGCAAGGTTTACGACAGCCAAGACTTCAGGGAAAGGGCAAAAATCCTAAGGGAAGAGGCTGGCTGGGATGCTGACGAGGCAAGGAACATATGGACCATCGATGAACGCATGAACATATTTGTTGATAGAACCAAGGGGTTACAGCATCTCAGGGAGATCAAGGAGACCATTATCCAGGCATTTCTTTGGAGCACTGAGGCGGGGCCACTTGCGCAGGAGCCCATGAGGGGCGTCAAGGCCATCCTGGTCGATGCGTTGATACACGAAGACCCAGCTCATAGGGGACCTGCTCAGGTAATGCCGGCAATAAAGAACGCCGTTATGGCAGCATTCCTAAGTGCTAACCCAACACTCCTTGAGCCTTGGCAGAAGGTCGACATAAGGGTATCTACAGAGTACATGGCCCCTCTAAACCGCATAATAAACCAAAAGAGGGGAAGAGTGCTTGAGGTCATTCCCTCCGCATCGGGCAATAACATGCAGATAATCGCTGAAATCCCTGTAGCTGAGTCCTTCGATCTCAGCAACGAGATAAGGAGCGCGACTGCAGGAAAGGCGCTCTGGGGAGCTCAGTTCAGCCATTGGGCGCCAGTGCCACCGGCTTTGCTTAACGACCTAATAATGAAGATAAGGTCGCGCAAAGGGCTGCCCCAGGTCCTTCCAAAACCAGAGGACTACATAGAGGCATGAGCGTTAAGCTCGCGATTTTAGTATGCTTTTTTTAACTTGCAATTGGCCGCCAGACGTTCGCATAGAAAGAGTTAAGGCTTCCTATATTATGGGGATTAAGGGAATGCAACAAGAGAGCGATAGCGGAAACATAGAGTACAAACTAAAGATCTCTCCTCTTGATCACGACAGGTTTCTTGAGCTGGCCACGCAAATGCTTTATCGCCTCAACGAGGGAGGGGGTGAGGCGTTTTACGAGCTCGGCCTATCGGACGACGGCCAGCCAATAGGGCTTCCGCAGGCCGAGCTTGAGGAAAGCCTTGCAAACATGAGGAGCCTCTGCGATTTCATAGGCGCAGATTTTCGCGTGGTCAACTCTGAGAGAGGAAGCAAGGGCGACGTGCTAGAGCTTCACGTAACTAGAAAGAAAAAAGGGGAAGAACCCACATCGGTAAACGTTGCATTCCTCGGAAACGTTGACGCTGGAAAGTCCACTCTCAAGGGAGTTCTGATATCTAATGAGCTAGACAACGGAAACGGAAAAGCCATGGAAAAAGTTGCGCGTTACCTTCACGAAATAAAAAGCAGAAGGACGTCTTCCGTTGCGGTCCACGCCCTTGGTTTTGATGAACAGGGAAGGGCCGTTAACGAGACCCTACCTCATTACGATGAAGCCGAAATCTTCCTCAAGTCGAGAAAGATGATCTTTATAATAGACTTAGCTGGGCATGAGCGGTACATAAAGACCACGTTGGCTGGAATAATGGGGCACTCGCCAGACTACGCCGCGATAATAGTCGCGGCCAACGCCGGCACAGTCGGCACCTTCAAAGAACACCTTGGCATCGCGCTTGCCCTTAACCTGCCGGTTTTCTGCGTCGTAACTAAGATAGACTTGTCGCCAGCGGAAATCACGCAAAGGACGCTCGCGGAAGTCGAGCGCTATTTGAAATTACCGGGCGTAAGCAAGATCCCCTTCCTAGTCAAAACAAAGGGAGATGTGGTAATAGCCGCCAAAAACATGCCATACGCCAGGGTAGTCCCCATATTCATGGTTTCGAACGTCGATGGAAGGGGCATCGATTTGATAAAGGAGTTCCTCGAATTAATCCCACCCAGGATCAAGTGGGTTGAAAGGGATAACTATCCCTTCATGGCCTATATTGACGAAAAGTTCAACGTTACAGGGGTTGGCTTGGTCGTAAGCGGCTTAGTTGAGCAGGGAAAGGTCAAGAGCGAGACCTTGCTTGAAATAGGCCCCTTTGCAGATGGCTCCTTCAGAAAGGTAAGAGTCAAATCCATACAGACAAATCGGGTATTTGCAAACGAGGTTTGCGCTGGAAGCGATGCCGCTTTTGCATTAACCGGAGTCGATTACGCAGAAGTCAGAAAGGGCATGATACTTGCTGACCCATCGCTGTCGCCAAAAGCCAGCAAAGGATTTATAGCTAGAATAAGGGTTCTGCACCACCCGACGACCATAAGGGTGGGCTACACTCCGGTGGTACACATACACACCATAAGACAAGCAGCTAGGATAACCAAAATGAGCAAAGAGGCGCTTAGAAGCGGTGACGTAGACCAGGTCGAAATGATCTTCACACAAAGGCCGGAATTTGTGAAAATTGGCGATACATTCATATTCAGAGAGGGAAGGGCTCGCGGCCTTGGCATGGTATTATCTCTTATTCAGTAAATTGCCCCGTCCTTACGTGAGGACTTTGGGGGCTTCGAATGGCGCGGCCGCCTTAACCTCCCTTAGGGTTGCGCAGCCGAGCCACACCTCTAGTTAAGTCAATGGGCCGCGCTTAAATCGCGATCGCAGATTAAACCCAGCTAGAGCACCAATCGCTTTCGTTTGATTCCGTGAATTGGTCGCACCTCGAAGAGGATATCTTCTTCTGTACCGCAAGTCCAGCTTGGTTTTTAGCGAACGTCTCCGAACGTATTGAACTGCATCCTTTCCATATCCCGCATCTTAGCGGAAGTTGTCTGTAATAAAGATGAACCAAATAAGTGCCTAATTAATGCAAAAGCGGCGCGCCTTAGTTAAGAAACGCTGCCCCGAGATCGGTACGGCCTCGTTCGCACTTGCTCCATCCACAAACCGGGCACGTCATGCATCCCTCAGACACTATCAAGGGGCTTCCGCACTCCGGGCACGTTGGATTGCCGTATCCCCAGGAGTCGTCTTCGAGTCCTTCGTGGCCTTCCTGACTTTTTTCGAGCGACAGCGAGACAAGCGGTTTTTGGGACTCCGCTTTACCGGACTTTAACTCCATGTACTTGCTTAGGGCCTTGCCAATGGCGTCTGGAACCGAGAGGATCTTTTCCCCCTCTTGCCAGACCGGCTCTCCTCCCCTGATTCCCACCAGCTCCTTTATTATGGCGTTGGGATCCGCCCCTATCCTAAGGGATAATGATATGAGCCGACCTATGGCCTCCGTGAAGGCCGCTATGGCCGCCCCGCTCTTTCCCAAAGTTGTGAAGACCTCAAACATCCTGCCGTCCTTCTCATTGATAGTCACATAAAGGTTACCAGAATCGGTCTTCATCTTGATGGTCATGCCAGAAAGGACTGATGGGCGGGCTTCAGGCAAAATTCCTCCTGCCTCCTTTGTCACCTCCTTCTTCTGCTCGTTCTTTTGCTCGGCAGTTGAACCCGTGTAAAGCACCTGGACGCTCCTGCTACCATCTCTGTAAATCGTTATCCCCTTGCATCCGAGCTCGTACGCTTCGAGGTAAGCCTTAGCGACCTCGTCAACGGTTGCGGAGTTCCTCATATTTATAGTCTTACTAACCGCGTTGTCGACAAAGGCCTGCCATGCGGCCTGCATGGCCACGTGATAATGAACATCTATTTCGAGCGCGGTCTTGAATAACCTCTTGACCTCGTCCGGGACCTCATTTATGCCCTCAAGCTTACCAGCTCTTGACACCTTCATCATGAGATCGTCTGAATAGAAGTCAAGGCGCTTTGCAACTTCCTGGAAAAGAGGGTTCACCTCTGGAAACTCGCCGACGCTCACTTTTTTCACGTAGGCCACCGCGAAAAGCGGCTCTATGCCTGAAGACGCTCCTGCTATCATGGATATTGTACCTGTAGGGGCTATGGTTATGGTATCAGCGTTTCTCAACCCATACTTCCTTATTCCCTCCTTCACCGATTGCCAATCCAAAGGTGGCCTGTTCAAGTCAACGTTCTTACCGAAAACCCTGCCAGAGAATGGCAACGTAGGTTGCTCGGAGTCGTATATGCTTCCCTTGAAAGCGGGGAAGCTACCACGTTCCTTAGCTAGCTCTATGCTTTCTAGCTTTGAATGGTAATTGATGAACTCCGCCACCTGCGAAGCGACATTTAGCCCTTCCTCAGAGTCATATGGTATGCCAAGCATTATGAGCATATCAGCCCATCCCATAACCCCCAGCCCAGTCTTCCTATTGGCCTTGGTCATCCGTTCTATCTCTTTTAACGGAAAGGCGTTGGCATCTATGACGTCGTCGAGAAAACGCGTGGCCAGCTTAACCGTCTCCGCGAGACCTTCCCAATCGATCTTGGGAGACTGCGGATAGCCCTTAACAAAATGCCCTAGGTTTATGCTACCGAGGTTGCATGACTCGTAAGGCAGAAGTGGCTGCTCGCCGCACGGATTTGTACTCTCTATTTCACCAAGTTGGGGTGTCGGATTGTATTGATTTATGCGATCCAGGAACACCATGCCAGGATCTCCGGTTGTCCACGCTTGCTGACATATCTCCTGAAATATCTTCTTGGCACTCACCTCCGACGTTACCTGCCCATTGCGCGGATTAATCAGCTTGTACGTGGTGTCGTTTTTCAATGCCTTCATGAACTCCTCCGTTGCTCCAACGCTTATGTTGAAGTTTTGAAGCGTCTTCATATCCGCCTTGCAGGTTATGAACTCCTCGATATCCGGGTGATCAACCCTCAGTATGCCCATGTTGGCGCCCCTTCTTCTGCCCCCTTGCTTTATCTGCTCGGTGGCAGCGTCAAAAATCTTCATGAACGAGACTGGCCCACTGGCGACGCCCATTGTGCTCTTCACTATGTCGTTCTTTGGCCTTATCCTCGAAAAGGAAAAACCGGTACCACCGCCGCTCTTGTGAATTATGGCGGTATTTTTGAGAGCATCAAATATGCCATCTATCGAGTCAGGGACAGGAAGCACGAAACACGCCGATAGTTGGCCTAGTGGCGTGCCCGCGTTCATAAGCGTGGGCGAGTTTGGGACAAAATCAAGCCTCGCCATCATCGCATAGTATCTCGCGCTGAGCTCCCTTATCTCTTCCTCGGTTTTGCCGTAAGCCCTTTCGGCGCTCGCTACCGTTTCCGCGACGCGCCTAAACATCCCCTCGGGGGTTTCTACAACATTGCCCTTCTCGTCCTTGATCAGGTAACGGGCTTCAAGAATTTTTCTCGCCGTTTCGGTTAGCGTGACCGCCTCTTCCATAGCAACTGAGATACCTTGCCAAAATTTATATGTTTATGGGACATCGGCAAGCCAACGCTTTCACATAAGCTTTAGAAAGCTGCCTTAAAGCTGACTATCCAACTGGCCTTTCAAGCACACGCAAAACGTATATTCATAATATAGTGTTTTAGTGGAATTGACAGAACAATCCCCGGTCGTCCTCAGAAGCTGCAGGCCAGAAGATCTAGATCAGGTAATAAAGATAAATGAGATTTGCCTGCCAGAAAATTACCCGCGCTCGTTCTTCGTGGAACACCTGATCAACTTTCCCAAGGCGTTCATTGTAGCTGAGACGGACGGAAAGATAGTCGGCTATGTAATGACCCGCGTTGAGAAGGGATTTTCATTCTATGGGATGAAATGGGTTACAAAAGCTCACATAATATCTCTTGCTGTGCTGCCCCAGTACAGGAGGAGGGGCATAGGAACGGCCCTTATGAAGAAAGCTCACGAAGGAGCTAAGGAATACGGAGCGACCGAGATCTATCTCGAGGTCAGGGTTAATAACGATGAGGCCATAGCCCTTTACAAGAAGCTCTCTTACGAGATAAAGGACGTCAACGCAAACTATTACTCCGACGGCGAAGACGCTTATATTATGGTGGCACACCTTTAGGTGCCCACTATGAAAATCTTCGATCTAAGGAGTAATTCGTCCTTCGCACAAGAGCTGGCAGACCTGCTGAGCTCTCATCCCATACCTGTGGAAAAAAAGGTATTTCCTAACCAAGAAGTTTACGTAAGGCTAACCGAGGATGTAAAGGGCGATGACGTGATCATTGTAGGCACAAGCTATCCAAATCCAAACGACAGATTGTTTGAGCTTTTTCTGGCCGTTGACGCCGCAGAGCGTGCCGGCGCCAAAACAATCAAGGCCTTTGTGCCCTACCTGGCCTACGGAAGGCAGGACCGCGTACAAAGGGAGGGCGAAGCAGTAAGCGCTTTAGCGGTAGTGAGGGCATTGGGAAACGCCGGCCTTGACGAGCTTTACATAGCTGATTACCACAATCCTGACCTCATACCGACTATGCCTGTGAGGACGCATAACATCATGACGGCCAAGGCCATAGGTGAATACCTTCGCAGTAGATACAACCTTTACGACCCCATAATTCTGGTGCCCGGCACCAAATCTCTTGAAGGGAAGTACCTCGCGAGGGCGAGGGAGGCAGCCGAGGGAGCTGGATCATCCTGCTACACAGGATACCTCAAGGAGAGGGATTGGATCACTGGCGAGGTTCGCACGAAGAAGAAAGAGATCGGCGCAAAGGGCAAAGACGTCATAGTCATAGATGATGAGATAAGCACCGGAGAAACCGTAATAAACGCCCTCAAAATGCTCGAAGAAGAAGAACCCTCAAGGATATTTGTGGGATGCACTCACGGCATCTTCGCTAACGATTCTCTTAACAGAATTCGCGCACTTGGTGTTTCTGACGTGGTTTGCAGCGACTCCATACCGTCGCCCGTTTCAAAGGTTCACTTAGCGCCGCTCTTTAAGAGGGAGGCATTTAACCAGTAGGTTAGGTCTGAAGGTTAAGCCTTGGGTCATCCCGCGATTTTTCGATTAAGGCATTTAGCGTTAAGATATTTAGCCCCGCTTAGCCGCAGTACCCCTGATGAGGGTTACCTTTATGGTTTCGTTTGGAAGGGTGAAGTTGCCGTCAAATCTTATAAGTAACCCGTAGGCTGAGTACAGGTAACTCTTTCCGTTTCCCACATCTTTAGCGTACACTGGCAAGTAAGACGCCGAGAAGAAGCCCTCCTCCCCTTCGTTAATGAGAAGCTGCACGCTTTCCCCAGGATCCAACGAAAATAGCTTAACGGGATCATCCATGTAGACCAGGCCTTCCTTTCCCTCCAAGGTAACCTTTTTAACCCCTTCTACGTTATCGCCGACCTGCCTTACAATAAAATCAAATTTCAACCTAATTTTCCTAG
>ERZ1669250.118-NODE-118-length-41525-cov-4.315361_pt1 | contig 41525 bp, 44 predicted proteins | sample MGYA00579295_ERZ1669250 | MGnify/ENA primary metagenome ERZ1669250 (study PRJEB41166, sample SAMN08046056) | hot springs metagenome | biome: hot spring; feature: acid hot spring; material: thermophilic sediment; isolation source: thermophilic sediment from acid...
CTTACTTTATTCAATCTAAAGCGTGTGAATTTAGTTTTTAAATAATATAAAATATTAATATTTATAAAAATAATATAAAATGCTAATTTAAAGGCTCTGGAACATAGTTTTTTTGTGGAGATGGTGGGGTAAAATTATGTCAGAAGAGAATCAATCTAACAATTCGAAAGAAATAATTTTGAGAGTATCTGAAGCAAGGCCAAGAGATACTGGGAAAAGAAGAGTAAGAATAGATGTTGATATAATGAAGCAGCTAAATGTTGAACCAGGAGATATAGTAGAAATAGAAGGTAAGAAAAAGACAGTTGCTGTTGTATGGCCAGCATTGCCTGAAGACCAAGGCCTAGATATAATAAGAATGGATGGTATATTGAGAAAAAACGCAGACATCAATATTGGAGATAAGGTAATTGTTAGAAAGGCTATTCCAAAACAGGCTACAAAAGTAAAGTTGGCTCCAACAGTTCATTCGATATCAGTTGATGAGGGATTTAAAAAATATGTTAAAAAGAAGCTTGTTGGAACTCCTGTCATCGAAGGAGATGTTATAGTCGTTCCTGTTATAGGTCAGGCTGTCCAATTGACAGTAATAGATACAAGACCAAGAGGAATTGTTATAATAAGTGAAAAAACTTCAGTTGATATTCTTGAAAAGCCAATGACACAAATAAACGTTCCTAAGGTGACTTACGAGGATATAGGCGGTTTAAGGGAAGTAGTGTCTAGAATTAGAGAATTAGTTGAGTTACCATTAAGGCACCCGGAACTATTTGCGAGACTCGGAATTGAGCCACCTAAGGGAGTTCTTCTCTTCGGTCCTCCAGGAACTGGTAAGACATTATTAGCAAAAGCAGTTGCAACAGAAAGCGATGCATATTTTGTTGCAATAAATGGTCCTGAAATCATGAGTAAGTTTTACGGAGAAAGCGAACAAAGATTAAGAGAGATTTTTGAAGAGGCCAAGAAAAATGCGCCAGCAATAATATTTATCGATGAAATAGATGCAATAGCTCCTAAGAGAGACGAAGTTGTAGGGGAAGTGGAAAGAAGGGTAGTGGCACAGTTATTGGCTCTAATGGATGGGCTTGAAAATAGGGGCCAGGTAATAGTTATTGGAGCAACAAATAGGCCAAATGCAGTAGATCCAGCATTAAGGAGACCTGGTAGGTTTGATAGGGAAATTGAAGTACCTTTACCTGATAAGCAAGGAAGATTGGAAATCTTGCAGATACATACAAGGCATATGCCATTAGATAACGATGTTGATATGGAAAGGCTATCAGAAATTACAAAAGGATATACAGGAGCAGATTTGGCAGCATTAGTAAAAGAGGCCGCCATGCATGCACTAAGAAGATATCTCCCAGAGATTGATATAGAGCAGGAGAAAATACCAGTTGAAGTTTTAGAAAAAATGGTAGTTACTATGGAGGATTTTATCTCCGCGTTTAAAGAAATAACGCCTAGCGGATTAAGAGAGATTCAGGTTGAAATACCAGAAGTTCATTGGGAAGATATAGGAGGTTTAGATAGCTTAAAGCAAGAATTAAGAGAGGTGGTAGAATGGCCATTAAAGTATCCAAATTCATTTAAGAGGATTGGGGTGCAACCACCTAAGGGAGTTCTTCTCTTCGGTCCTCCAGGAACTGGTAAGACATTATTAGCAAAAGCAGTTGCAACAGAAAGCGGAGCTAACTTCATAACGGTTAGAGGGCCAGAAGTATTAAGTAAATGGGTAGGTGAAAGCGAAAAAGCAATAAGGGAAATTTTTAAAAAAGCCAGACAATATGCACCCGCAGTAGTTTTCTTTGATGAAATTGATGCTATAGCAGCTTTAAGAGGCACCGATGAGGGGACAAGGGTAGGAGAAAGGATAGTTAGCCAGCTTCTTACTGAAATAGATGGAATTACCGACCTTCAAAACGTTGTTGTTATAGCAGCAACAAACAGACCAGAAATGGTTGACCCAGCCTTAATAAGACCCGGGAGGTTAGAAAAACTAGTTTATGTTCCACCCCCAGATGAGAGAGGCAGGCTTGAAATATTGCAAATACATACAAGAACAGTACCTTTAGGAGATGATGTTGATTTAGTTGACATAGCAAAGAGGACTAATGGGTATACAGGTGCAGATCTAGCGGCATTAGTAAGAGAGGCTGCTATGGGTGCTTTGAGAGAAGACTTACAAAACGGAATAGTGAAAAAGAGGCATTTTGATGTTGCATTATCAAAGGTGAAGCCAAGTGTAACCCAATACATGATAGAATATTATATGAAATGGATGGAAACAGCTAGGCAAATAAATCCAGGTAGATCTACAGCGACATCTATAACCTATTGAGGTGATAAATTTGAGTATATGGGCAGAATCTCCATATTTAAACATAGTATATGATGAGATAAAAAGGTTAACTAAAGATGGAGAAATTCCTGTTTCTGAAAGAGAAATCATATCAAGCTTATCTCGTCAAGGATATGAAATGTCTCCTGCTGACCTAATAAAGATTTTAATAAAATTAGAGATAATGGGTTTAATAGTAGTAAGTTCTAGTACAAAGGAAGACAGGCTTATTAAATTAAAGAAATCAATGGAACAATTTGAAATCCCTCATCAAGTAGATAATGAAAGTTAACGAAAAATTAAAACGTTTTAATTTTTATTTTAATAAGTGGTGAAACTTTTGGGAGTAAACTTAAAAGATTTGATTCCAGAAAACGCAAAACAAGATATCGAAATAAAATCTTTAAAAGGTTATTCTATAGCCCTGGATGGGTATAATATGTTATATCAATTTCTTGCTGCAATCAGACAACCTGATGGGACACCATTAATAGATTCACAAGGTAACATAACTAGTCATATAAGCGGTCTATTTTATAGAACAATAAACTTAATTGAAGAAGGCGTTAAACCTATATATGTTTTTGATGGAAAACCTCCGGAAATGAAGAAAAGGGAAATTGAAGAGAGAATTTCTAGAAGGCAGCAATATGCGGAAAAATATCAAAAGGCAAAAGAAGAAGGCCGTATAGAAGAGGCGAAAAAATATGCTCAAGCGTCTACATCTCTTTCAAGCACAATGGTAAATGATGCAAAGCAGCTATTAACTTATATGGGTATACCATGGATTCAAGCGCCAGCTGATGGAGAGGCGCAGGCAGCTTACATGGCTAAAAAAGGTGATGTATATGCTGCAGGAAGCCAGGATTATGATAGCCTACTTTTTGGTTCTCCAAAACTAGTTAGAAATCTCGCAATAACTGGTAAAAGAAAGCTTCCAAATAAAGAAGAATATATTGAGATAAAACCTGAACTAATAAATTTATCAGATATGCTTAAACTACTAGATATCAGTAGAGAGCAATTAATCTTAATAGGTATTTTATTAGGAACAGATTTTAATCCTGATGGAGTAAAGGGTTATGGGCCAAAAACTGCTTTAAAGTTCGTTAAGGAATATAAGGATCCGATAAAGGCTTTAAATTCAATAAAAGTTGATTGGGGAGATGTTGATCCTATAAAGATATATAATTATTTCTTAAGTCCTCCATCAAATGATAATTATAAAATAGACTGGAAAGAGCCAGATGAAGAAAAAATATTAGATATGTTAGTTAAGCAACATGATTTTAATGAAGATAGGGTTAAAAAGGCCATAGAAAGGCTAAGAAAGTCTTATAAAGAATCAATAAAAACAAAGCAGGCAAGATTAGATAATTGGTTTAAGTAATTTTACAAAATTAATAATAAAAAATTATATATTTTTTAGGATTTTATTTAATTTATCAGAATCAATATGTTGGTTTAATTTTTCCTCTTCATTAATTATTTTTGTTGATCTGGCAGATTCTACAAATTCAAAATATATGTCATTGTTTGTTAATATTTTAAATATTCTTTTAGCAGAATCTCCTATCTCGTCTACTTTAAATTTTTCATATGATGGGACTTTAACTACATAATATATATTTCCATCTGGACTATAATAAATATTGGCCGACTTTATTTCTATGTTATGCAATAGTTTATATACTAACTCTTTTGGATTATTTGTGAATTCTATCAAAATAATCTTATTAAAACCAGAATTGCTAAGCTTTTCTCTTAGGTATTTTTCAATCTCATGCTTATGTGGACCCAAATTTTCTAACATTACATATAGCTTTTTATCAAATATAATGGATTTCTTATAATTTACATCTTTCATTCCTTTTAGTTTGTCTTCTAATTCTAATAAAACTTTCATTACATCTACTTCCCATTTTTCATATAGTCCTTTGTCTATTTTTGCTTGACAGTTTGGGCACAGCATTCCACTTTTGACACAAATCTTATCTAATGGTATCTGCACTTTTTTCACCACTGGTATTACTGCAAATAAACCTTTTATAAATTTGTAAAATGATAAAATTAATTTCTTTTAATAATTCTTATAAGTATAATATAAATGATAAATTACTATTTGCAGTAGTAATATACATAAACTTATTTAAAGGTAAATGATAAAGGTTAAATAATGGTTTTGAAATTAAAGTAACGGTGAGTTAAAGTGGAGAAGTTTATGGAAGGGCTTAGCTTGGTTATAAAGGAATCGTTAAAGAATCCAAAATATAGATATATTATGATAGCTGTAGCGTTAATTTCTTTATTGGCTGCTTTTGGAACTGGTATGGCTATAGCTCATGCTGCAACCGGCTCTTCTACTGCAGCTGTTTCGCCTTACTCTGAACTAGGTAAAGCCATTGGTTCAGGTTTAGCAATAGGTCTAGCAGGAATTGGTGGAGGTTACGCTGTAGGTGTTGCTGGTGCTGCAGCAATAAGTGCTGTTGCAGAAAACAGGGAGCTATTTGGAACAGCATTCATATTTGTGGTATTAGGAGAAGGAATAGCAATATATGGATTATTGATAGCGATAATAATATTGTTTGTATTGCCATGATTTTTTAACATGCAATATTTATATTTTGTTTTATGCTTATAATATCCAGTAATTAAACGGTGTTAGAAGTGGTGGAACCAAGAAAGGAAAAGAAAGAAAAAGATTTTTCTCAATGGTATGATTGGATACTAGAAAGGGCTGAAGTTTACGATTACGGAAGATACCCAGTTAAGGGTATGGGTATTTGGTTGCCATATGGATTTCAAATAAGGAGAAGAACTATGGATTTAATGAGAGATTTACTAGATTCAAAGGATCATGAAGAGATTTTGTTCCCTCTCTTAATTCCAAAATGGATGTTAGAAAAAGAAGGAGAGCATATAAAAGGCTTTGAAGATGAAGTATTTTGGGTAACCCATGGAGGAACTGAAGAACTAGATCAAAAGTTAGCCCTTAGACCAACAAGCGAAACGATTATAACATATTATGAATCACTTTGGTATCAAAGTTATAAACAATTGCCAAAAAAATTGTATCAAATAGTTAGTATGTTTAGATATGAAACAAAAGCAACAAGACCATTAATAAGATTAAGAGAAGTAACAAGTTTTAAAGAAGCTCACACAATTCATGATAGTTTTGATAGTGCAGAAAACCAAATAAAAGAAGCAATAGATATATATAAAAAGTTCTTTGATGAATTAGGAATACCTTATATAATTAGCAAAAGGCCAGATTGGGATAAGTTTGCAGGGGCATTATATACTATAGCTTTCGATACGATAATGCCTGATGGTAAAACATTACAAATAGGAACTGTACATCATTTAGGCCAAAGTTTTTCAAAAGCATTTAACTACAAGATACAATTAAAGGATGAATCTTTTGATCATCCATGGCAGACAAGTTATGGTATAAGCGATAGGGTTATTGCAACAATAATTGGTGTACATGGAGATGATAATGGTCTAGTGTTGCCACCTGACATTGCCCCTATACAAGTGGTGATAGTTCCAATACCATCAAATAATGAATCAGAAGCACAATCTGTAATTGAATATAGCAAAAATATACTTAATAAACTTGTTGATTCTAAAATTAGATGCAAAATTGACGATAGGCCAGAAATCACTCCTGGAGAAAAATACTATTATTGGGAAGCTAAAGGTATTCCTGTTAGAATAGAAATTGGCTCTAGAGAATTAAAGAATCGTACCATAACTATAGTTAGAAGAGATACTTTAGCAAGAAAGGTAGTTGAAGAAAGCAATGTTATAAAAGAAATTAATTTAATTCTAGAAAGCATCAAAAGCAATTTATATGAAAGAGCGTGGAAGAATTTACAACAAAAAATATATGAGTTTGATAATATAAAAGAAGCAAAGGATTATATAAATAAAAAGGGAATTGTTGAAATCCCCTGGTGCGGTAAAGAGACATGCGCAAACAAAATCATGGAAGAGCTCGAGGCAAAAAGTTTAGGAACACCATGGCCTTCTAAGAAATTATCTGGCAAAAAATGCCCTATATGTGGTGAAAAGGCTTTTACAGTTATGAGGTATGCAAGACAATATTAGAATATTAATAAAAAATCTAGTGCTCAGAGGGCTCCTTGTCGTCATTAACTTTTAAGTTTCCGGGTCCACCACACTCTTCATCGCATTTTATACTATTGAAAATGGGCTTATAATTTGTTTATCTTTTAATTAACTTGAGTATGAAAATTTTAATTTTATCTTTTAATTTAGTTTAATAGGGGGTTGCTTGAATAAATATAAAATTAACAATATGATAGGTGTATTAGTTCCTTTTACATTATCAGCTTATGTAGTATTTTCAATTTCCATGGTTCTTACCCAAATTTCAAGTTATTTTAATGTACCTCTTTACATTATCAGCTTAACATTTCCCATAGACTTTATAGGAGGAGCTATTGGAGGATTTATTTTAGGAAGATATGCAGATAAAGTTGGTAGGAAGTTTACAACAATTTTATCTATAATTTTGTTTTCTTTATTTCTAATTATTTCATCATTTTCTAATTCTATCATTGAATTATTTATAAGCTGGTTCTTTGTTGGTTTTGGCGTAAATGCTGAGAATGGCATAGCCTATGCATTAATAGTTGAAACTTTAGGCTCATATACAGGGTCATTTGGGGGATTAGTTCAAGGTCTTTATTATGTAGGATTTGGATTAGATGTTTTAACGTTTAGTTTTATTAGATATTGGAGATTCCTATTTTTAACTATTGGTATAATAAGTTTAATTTTTGGCATAATATCTTCAGTAGTTATTAAAGAAACGTTGAAAACTCATCAAAAAAGGGTATCAAATATAGGTGACCTTTTTATTAGCAAATATAGATATAAAACAATCTTGTTATCTTTAATAGTTGTAGGAGCATTTTTGCTAAGTGTTCCTTTATTAAGTATTGCTCCAACTTTAATTGAAAAGCTTGGTATGACATCAGATATAGGTATACTTTCTATAATTGGCTTTCTTTCTTATTGGTTTGCTGGCTTTTTGTCTGATAAAATAGGAAGAGGTAAAACTACTATGAGCTTTTCAGCCTTAGGGCTTATTTCGGGTTTTTTGTTAATATTTGCTAAGAATTCTTATTTTACAGTTCTTCTCTTAGCATTGCTTTATATATCATCTGGATTGTTTTCATATGATGGTATCTGGGTTAGTGAAAACTATCCAATAGAGTTGAGAGCTACTGCTTCAAATTTTGTTTTCATGTTTGGTAGAATTTTGGGCGGGTTTGCTCCAGAAATAACCTCAGTAATAGGGGTTTCAAGTCTTTCTTTTGGAATTGGCATAGTTTCAGTTTTTTCTTCGGTTTTAATTTTTATAGTTTCTATTATTTTTATTTTAATAGGGAATAAATGATAGTAAGCCCTTTCCCTTTAAGGTACTGTAAAGTTTTTCTGTTCTTGCAATATAGAGTAGGAAAGAAGAGAATATGATCTATAAAGGAATGTAACTAATGTCTAAATTTTTCCGTTTTTATTGTTTGAAAATTCTTTTAAGATTCCTTAAGTGAAATGAAGTATGCGCTCATATACTGTTAAATTTATTTAAAAACCTAACTTTCTAGGTTAAAAAAAGTTCAGTTCAATAAAGGTATCTTTAGGTGCTATAATAAACTGCATTTTATTTAATCAAGTAAAATTTTATAATAAATTTTGTTAATAATTTATAACTGCTGGTCAAATCGACTAGATTCGGTGACGTATTTGGCTGAAAAATCATCTATAGGATTTCCATGGGCAGCTTTCGTCGCATTATCTTTAGGTATGATAGTGTTCGGATTAGCAGAAAGTTATGGTCCATTATCTGCACTAACTGAAGTTATACCATCAAATCTGGCATGGCTTGGATTTACATTACCATATTTGTTCGGAGGAATTGGCGCCTTATTAGCTGGATACATTGCTGATGCGCTAGGAAGAAAGCTTGCGTTTATTTTATCGTCAGGCTTGGTCCTACTAGGTATGATATTATATTTACCAGTATGGCTTAATTTCGTTTCTGGTGTTGCAAGAACAATAACGCTTTTGGTATCCATAGCAATAGTTGGGATGGCAGCTATAGGCTTAGAAAGCCCTGTATTAGCCATGATATCAGAAAGCGTTAATTCTCAATACAGAAGTAAATTGCTTGTTATAGGACCAAATTTTGGAAATCTGGGAGTAGCTTTAGCATATGTTCCATTGCTCATATTCGGAATAAATAGTGCTATTGCAGCTTCTGCTAATTATGAGCTCGCTTTAATCCTCATGTATGTAGCACCAACAATCGGATTGATATTGGCATGGTTAAAGGCATCAGAGACGTTACCTTGGAGGGCAGTTAAAAAGCAAAGTAATGTAGAAGATGCATGGAAGAAAATAGATAATACAACCGAAACAGTAAATCCAAATGCAGGTCTAGGCCTTAGGTTCTTAACATTAATCCTTATAGGAATTGTTCAGGACGTTGCATTTGTTTACATAACATATGGTGCATCATTTGCATATTTCAGCAATGTAGCAGCATATGTTCCTTTGATAGGAGGCTTCACTATGACTATAGTAGGAGTAGTTGCAGGCCTGTTAGTTACATCTAAAGTAAGTAGAAAAGTCTTCTCATTAATGTCTTATGGTATGTTAGCTGTGTTTTGGGCATTATTGTGGGTAGTTGGTAGTGTAACAAAGTCATCATTTGCTATATTGTCAATGTTCACGTTACTTATGGTTCCGGTAGAATTAACATGGGCATCTAGAGCTTTGTTAGAACCTGAATTATTCCCAACTAACAGAAGAGGTCTATACGTTTCTTTGGTAAGATTTGTAGTTTGGGTTTCTTCAGCTATAATAGCAGGTCTATTGATATTAATACCTTTACCATTTGCAATAGGTGCCGCTTCAATGTTTATAATAGCATTAATAGGAGTCGGTGGAACGTTAGTTTGGTATTACAAAGGATTCGAAACTGGAAACAAGAACTTATTGGGATTAGATTTGGAGAAAACAGCCCGTTCAATAGCTCCTGTAAAGGTTTCTGACCCAAAAGATAATTAATTTTTTCTTTATTTTTAATTTCATTTTTTAAATAAACTATAAAATTAGTTATTATAATAAAATCAATGGAGTTAGGGATGAAAAATAGCAATGAATTAGAAATTAAGAGTAAAGGATTGGAAGAAGATTTTTGGAAGAATATAGTATCTGAAATAGAAAATTATTCTAAAAAGGGATGCTATGAAAAGGTAAATATATTGATGAGTCTTTTTACATTAAAAAAACTTAGAATAATTGCAACTATGTTGGCTAAGGGCTCAAATGTTATTATAGATGCAGGAAGTGGTCCTGGGACTTCAACAAAATATATTAGAGTTATTCATAATTATTCTCAAATAATTGCAATGGATCCATCATTTGCTATGATTAAAATGGCTAAAGATAATATAGGAGACATAAATGCAATTAATGGTATGTTTGAGGATATTCCTATTAAAGATTCTTCTGCAGATGCAATAGTAGCTATGTTTTCTTTTAGAGATGCAAGGAATTATAATAAAGCTTTACGCGAATTTTCTAGAGTCTTGAAAAGAAAAGGTAAATTAATTATATTAGACCTGTACAGGCCTGAATCAGCACTAGAAAAAATAATATCGTTTTTTCAATTTAACATATTATCAGTTATATCAGGTCTTCTTATGGGATGCGGTAAAGAAGCTCTATTATACCCTAATTTGCATAAAACTATTAATTATATGTATTCGCCAAAAGAGTTTATAATGCTGGCAAGAAATTATTTTGAGAATGTAAATTTTAAGAAAATGCCTATTATAGTAGGGATATTATATGCGACAGATCCAAAGAAATTTTATTAAATATTTATTTAAATATATTGCTTAGCAAGATTCTTAATGTATAGAATATTTAAGCATTCTTAAATGTTTGTGAAAAAAGGTAGTAAGAATACATATTAATAACCCCTAAATAAGATATGAGTAATGGAAGAAGTGGTGTGCAAAGGTTGAATAAAGAAATCTCCTATGAAGACATAGACAATTTAATACTTGAAAAATGGGAAAAGGTAAGAGAATATCTTCAACCAAAAATATATGATGCAGCAAAGACTATGGAGAATTTAGGAATAGAAGGGATACCAAAATATTTGGTAACAGGAGGCAAAATGTTTAGAGGGTTTTTAACGATTCTTTTTGCAGAGTCTCTTGGATCTAATATTGAATTCGCCTCAGATGCTGCAGTAGCTATTGAAATGGTACATGCAGCTAGCTTAGCAATAGATGATATAGTTGATAACGATGTTAATAGGAGAGGAAAATTATCTAGTTGGATTGTATATGGTATTGGAAAGACTGCTTTAACGGCTCTCCTTTTAGTTCCAGTAGCTCAAAGAGTGATAGAAAAATATGGATTCGATGCTATAAAATACAGTATTAAATCATGGGAATCTATGGTAAGAGGAGAAATTATGGATGCGTATGCTTCAATAAAATTGTTACCTTCGGAATATTTAAATGTTGTTAAATTAAAAACAGCATCATTATTTAGTTTATCAACAGTTTTAGGAGCAATTGCCGCTAAGAACTCAACAGTATTAGATAATGCAGAATTTTATGGAGATAAGTTAGGTATAGCATATCAATTAGCAGATGATATAAGTGATTATTATTCATATTTAATAGGAAAAAAAGAAAAGCTCGATCCGGGTGAAGTGTTATTTGAAAAATGGATTATGCAAAAGTATGCAATCAAAGATAGAGGTGATGATGTAGTAAAAAATGGAATGAATATGTTAAATGATATAGTCTTTGAAGCTTCAAATTCAATAAGTGAATTTCCTGATTCAAGTCAAAAATCTATGCTTGAAAGAATCCCATATTTTATGGTAAGTAAAATGCTTGAAAGTTCTGGATTATCCTTTAAAAAATTTAACGAAGAATAATATAAGGTTATTATTTTAGGTTAATTAATATATTAATTAGATTAAAAAGAATTGAATTAAGGTGAAATAATGTCAGACAACTATATTTATCAACAAAAAATTAGGTTAATTAATTATTTAAAAGATGCCGGTTTTATAAAAACTAAAATAGTCGAAGAGGCTATTAGTAATGTAGATAGATCAATTTTTGTTCCACCAAAATATATTAATGAGTCATATGAAGATAAACCTTTACCAATTGGGTATGGGCAAACAATAAGTGCTCCAAGTATAGTCGCTTATATGACAGAGCTGTTGGAATTAAAGGAAGGTGATAAAATATTAGAAATTGGGACTGGTTCTGGATATCAGACAGCGATATTATCATATATAGTTAAAGAAAAAGGTTTAGTAATATCAATTGAAAGAATTAAAGAGTTATCCGAGACTGCATATAAAAACCTAGAGAAACTAGGTTTACACAAAAACGTTAAACTTATTGTAGGAGATGGATCTATAGGTTATGAAAAAGAAAAACCTTATGATAAGATATTAATAACAGCTGCCTCTCCCAAGATACCTAACTTTGTTTATGATCAATTAAAAAATAACGGGATAGCTGTTATGCCAATTGGATCTATTGAAGAACAAAAATTAACCGTTTTAAAAAAGGACGACTTGGGTCAAATAAATATTAGATATGATATAGGTGTAATTTTTGTACCATTGATTGGACAAAATGGTTTTAAATTGTCTAATACTCAAATTAACTAGCTCAATGTTTCTTAAAAGTAAATGGGAATTTTTATTTTAATATTTTAAATTATTTTGTATAATTAAGTAACATCATTTTTAATGAAATATTCAAAACAATTCCTTAGAGTTATTATTTTTAATGGCGAATTATATTATAAGTTAATTTTAGGATATTTCAAATTGATAAAAATTCTTAAAATTTAGAAAGAATAAGCTTAATCAAAATGAAAATAATATTATTTTTTAACCCTTAATTAGTTCTTAATTAAAAAGAAGTAGGTGAAAAAAATGGGTGCTAGAGTAAAAGTCATATCAGAAATAGAAAAAATAATGTCAAATATAGAACAGGTTAGAAATATAGGTGTTATTGCTCATGTAGATCATGGAAAAACTACAACTAGCGATACGTTGTTAGCAGGAGCCGGAATTATATCCGAAAGAGTAGCTGGCGATGCATTGCTTCTAGACTATTTGAATGTAGAAAAAGAAAGAGAAATGACTGTTAAGGCAGCTAATGCAAGCCTTTATCATGAATTTAATGGAAAACCCTACGTTATTAATCTAATCGATACCCCTGGACATGTTGATTTTACTGGTATGGTTACGAGAAGCCTTAGAGTCCTAGATGGAGGAATAGTAGTCGTTGATTCGGCAGAAGGAGTTATGACTCAGACAGAAACAGTATTAAGACAGGCATTGGAAGAGAGAGTAAAGCCTGTCTTATATATTAATAAGGTAGACAGATTGATAAAGGAATTAAAATTTGGCCCCCAACAAATCCAAGAAAGGTTTGTAGAGATAATAAAAGATGTTAACAATTTAATAGATATGTATGCTGAGCCAGAGTTCAGGAATAAGTGGAAAATTAATCCAGCAGAAGGTAATGTAGCTTTTGGGAGTGCAAAAGATAAATGGGCTTTAACTGTACCTGATGCGGCAAAAAAGGGCATAACATTTCAGCAAATAATAGATGCATATTCATCAAATAATAAAGATAAAGTAGTCGAGCTGTTTAAGAAAGCTCCTATATGGGATGCATTATTAAATATGGCTGTTAAATTTATACCTAATCCTAGAGAAGCTCAAAAATACAGAATTCCTAAAATATGGAAAGGAAATCTTGATACTGATTTAGGTAAGGCTATGATGGAAGCTGACCCGAATGGGCCATTGGTATTTTATGCTAATGCAATAAAAGTAGAGAAAGCAGGTATTGTTGCTACAGGTAGAGTCTTTTCAGGAACCTTGGAACCAGGAAAAGAGGTTTATATTGTTTCAAGCGATCGTAGTGGAAGAATATTACAGGTAAGCTTATATATGGGTCCATTTAGAGAATTAACAAACAAAATACCTGCTGGTAATGTAGGAGCTCTAATGGGTATAGAAGGCCTTAAGTCAGGAGAAACTTTAGTTGAGTTGTCATATAAATCTCAAGCAGCACCTTTTGAACAGCTTCATTACATAAGTGAACCTGTTGTAACATCTGCTATAGAGCCTGCAAAGTTACAAGATTTACCAAAAATGATAGATGCTTTAAAGAAGCTTACTCTCGAAGATCCAAACCTTGTAGTTAAGATAAATGAGGAAACTGGAGAATACTTAATTTCTGGTATGGGGCAGCTTCACCTAGAAATAGCTATGTGGATGCTAAAAGAATTATATGGAGTAGAGGTAAAAGCAAGTCCACCTATAGTTGTTTATAGAGAGTCCGTTAAGCAAAAAAGTGAAACATTTGAAGGAAAGAGCCCTAACAAACATAATAGGTTCTATATAAGCGTTGAACCTTTAAATGAAGAGACTATAGAGCTTATACATAAAGGTTTGGTTAATGAAGATCAAGATCCCAAAGATAGAGCTAAAATATTAAGAGATAAAGCAGGTTGGGATTATGATGAGGCAAGAAAGATATGGACTATAGATGAGAATATAAACATCTTTATTGATGCAACATCAGGTGTGCAATACCTTAAAGAAGTGAAGGATACCATATTAGGAGGCTTCAGAATTGCTGTTAAAGAAGGCCCATTGGCTGCAGAGCCTGTTAGAGGACTTAAAGTGTTACTTCACGATGCAGAAATACATGAAGATCCTGTCCATAGAGGTCCTGGACAAATATATCCTGCTGTAAGAAATGCTATATGGGCTGCTATGTTAACATCAAAGCCAACACTTCTCGAGCCTATTCAGAAATTAGATATAAAAGTTCCAATGGATTATTTGAGCCCAGTAACAGCAATAATAACTAAGAAAAGAGGAAAGGTTTTAGATGTAAAACAAGTAGGTATGCAAGTTTCAGTAAGTGCTGAAATACCTGTTGCAGAAAGCTTTGATATATCACAGGAATTAAGAGGATCTACTGCTGGAAAAGCTTTTTGGGGAACAGAATTTAGCAGATGGGCTCCAGTACCAGATTCAATACTTGAAGATTTAATAAAGAAAATAAGGGATAGAAAGGGACTACCACCTAAGCCTCCAAAACTTGAAGATCTATTAGGACCTTAGTAAATAATTTTCATAAATTTTATTGAGTCAAAAATTTCATTTTCATATTTTCTCGATTTAATTTTTATATAATCGTTTTCTGTTATTAGACCTTGTCTATGCATTACAATAGCACAAGTATCTGTAACAACAGAAGTCGCTAGCCCACCTTCAGATAATAAATCAAGTCCGCTATTTATATCTGGAACAGAAAATCCGCAATGTCCTTCAGGATGTGTATGCATATTAAAAACTACTCTTATAAAAGGTATTTTTACTTTAAGCAATTCTCCCTCTAATATTGATAAATATCCATTGTTATCATACATAAATAAAAATTCTATATTAGTTAAGCTAGTTTTCTTTGTAAAAGGTTTTATTATATCCAAATCTGTTTTAAATGGAATATATGGAATAAAATTATAAACGTCTTTTATGCTAATATAATCCTTAATATTTGGATCTTTTTTAATTAAAATCTCTTTACCATCAATTTCAGTAGAATAATCTTCGAACTCCCATGGAGTATTAATCTTTAATTCTATTATATTTCCGCTAATTTTTTTAAGTAATGATCTTAAATCTAAGATATCTTTTTCTACTTTTGCATCAAAAAGGTTATATTCATCATCATAAGTATTTTCTATTTGAATTATCAATTTACTAATGATTGATAGGATTTGGGAAGCATTAGTCTTCTTTAATTCTTGGTATTTTTTGCTCAAATTTTACCCTCGCTTTTTCCAATTAAAGATTAATATATGGGTAATATAACTTTTTTTAAATTTTAAGGCTTGTTATCATAATTGTAAATTCTCCGCTTTTTTTAATGTCATCAATTAACTTTCTACTTAGATCTATAGCTGCTTTATTGCTTCTTATTAAAGCAGTTGCGGGTTCTATATAATTGCTCTTTCTGAATATAATTTTGTTTTCGTGTGAAAGTATAAGGTCCTTATCTCCATAGCCTATTAAGCTATCACAATAGTTATTTGTGCAAAATACAACAAATATTTTGCTTCCATTTTTTATGTCTTCAACTAACCATTGTGGAAAGTCTTTTGTAGACGCTTCAGACCTTATTCCTATTATGCAATCCCCTCTTGTTGTTAAAAAATTATCTTTGGTTATTTCTATTGTAGACCTATGGGTTGCTCTAACATTTTCATGTCCATACGCTTTAAATACGAACCACTTAGATGTATATTCAAACGGACTCAAAATATCAGCCTTTATTGTCATAGTAATTTTCTAATGAGCTAAACCCTTTAGACCCTTTTTTATATGGTACCTTTATAATTTCTTTAATTTTTGATGCTTTTTTTTCTCCTATTATGCTTGCTAATTCAGAAAGGCTTGAGTTAAAGAATTTTTCTAAAGAGCCAAAATGATCTAATATTTTTTCAGCATTTTTTTCTCCTATTCCCGGAAAAGATTGCAAAATGTAAAGTTGCCATTGCCTACTTTCATCTAACTTTGGTTTTTTATGCACAACTACTTCATTATTTTCTTTGTTTACAAATGATTTCCTAATAATGGATTCGATATATTCTGCAGTGGATAATTGATCTAAACTCCAAAGAACTTTAACGTTAAATTCTATTATTAATGTAACCAAAGCAGATTGAATTTGTTTTTCTCTGTTTTTATAATAAAGTAATGATCTTCTAAAATCTCCTTCAACGATATATATTATATTTTGATATTTTGCTGACATTCTTTTAGCCTGCTCAAATAGCCTTCCATCGAATAGAGATTTCACAAAATCTGGAGCACTTTTTCTTTCTATAATTATTCCTTCAGGAATCATATAGTCTCCTTCTTCTAGTTGCCTTCTAATTACCATAATTCCCATCGATTCCAATAATTTAGGCACACCAGATGTTTCTTCTCTAGAATCGGCATAAATCCTATATTTCTTTGTTTCCATTTTTAATTTCACTTTTGTTGCACATACTATTTATAAGATTTACTAAATAACTGAAAAATTTTTCCTTTTCAATATTTTCGCTTTCCCGTAAAGAAACTATTGATGCACCTTTGTGACCTCCTCCTTCTCCATGAAATTTTTCTCCTAATAACTTAGCTATATAAGATGCGTCTAATCCCTTCAACAAAGCTCTATCAGATAATCTTATAGAAATTCTGTTGTTTTCACTTTCTTTATTTTTTATAACAAAAACAACATCAGCGCCGCTTTGAATTACACTATTTGATACTAAGGATTCATAGGATCCTATTTCTGTTAAGGCAATTATCAAATCTTTGCATACTTTTCCTATTAATAGCCTAGAAAGGCCTTTAAGTTTTGCTATCCTAATTGATAAATCTTCTTCGAAATATTTTATAATGTTGTGATAAATAAATATTGATTTTTTATAGTCTCCATGTTCTGTTAAAAAAGCTAAAGATTCAAAAGTATTTTTCCTAGCTCTTTCTAATTTGTTGCTATCAAATATTATACCTAATATGGCTAAGTTTGAAATTTTTTCATCTAATGGTAAATTTAATTCTTTTGAAAAAGTAACGACTAATTCTGTAGTAGAGGATGCTTCATCGTCAATATAGTGTAATTTTGAATTCTTATACAATTGCCCTTCTGAGTGATGGTCTATTAATATTAAAATTCCTTTTTTTGGCTTCGAAACAATATCTAATATTTGCTCTAAGCCGGCTGTATCTAAAATAATTAATTTGTCATAATCTGAGTTGCATTCATTAATATCAATGTTTAATTCTTTTAATGCTAGTTTTGATTCTTTAGCTATTCCAGGTTTTATATCAATACAGCAATTACTATTATATTTCTTACATATTTGATATGCGATTAAAGAAGAAGCTATGGCGTCTAGGTCCGCGTTAGAATGAAAAGAAATACCTATTTTATCATTACTTATCTCTTGAATAAAATCTAATAAAAAATTTTGTGAATTAGTTTTTATCAAAATAATTACCTATTTTTAACTTCCTGCCCCTCCAATTCCTCCTTTAGTTACAGGACCTCCGATACCTGATAACAATTGTTTTAATTCTACTGCAATTTTATCTATTTGTTCCTTTACCATTGATTCTTGATTTTTAAGTGCTTTTATTCTTAGTTCCAAATCCTCTTTCTTGGTTTCAAGTTCTTTTTCCAAATCCTCTTTCTTGCTTTTTACTAAAACAAAACCGGTCATTTTATACAGTTCGGCATCAGGCCCCAATACTTTTAATTTCTCTAATACCTTTTCAATTTCTCCTAATGATGACTCGGCATTCATTCTTTCTTGGACTATAACATTATATGAGTCTCTTAACTGCAAATATTTATTATATTTTGCCTCAGCTTCAGGTGGAACTCTTTCTACCAATTTTCTCCCCATAGTTTTTGTTATAGCTCTTCCTTTTATTTTTACGTTTGTGTAGATTTAAAGGTTTTACTTCGATGACATAAAATATTTTCTATTTCCCATTTTATAATCAAATGAAGACTCCTATAGGATCTAAGGATTTAACCCATTATGGATTATATTCTAGTTTTTTATTCGTATTCTATACAGCTTCTTGGTATTGCATAACCTTGTTATTGTATAAGTAGAGATTATTTATCTTTTTTGACAATAATGTTAGCAAGGATTCTTAACTATTTTAATTAAAAATAAAATTTGAAAGCTTTAGATTAATGATAAAGTTATAAATGCATTCCTTAAGAAGTAATTAATAGTTTAGTTTATCAAAACCGGTATAAAAATATTTATTAGAAATAACTATACAATACAAAGGTAAAAAAATAAATAAAACTCCTAATACTTATTTGATACGTGAAGGGTGAATTTAATTTGTCAATAGCCTATAATACATTTGTAATAACTGCGAATTCGATGGTAATAGTACCAATAGTAGTTTTCCTATTATTAGTTGCAGTAATATATCTTTTGAAATGGCTATTAAAGGCTAGTGAAGATGTAGAAAAAACAGAGCCATATAAAAAATTACCATTTGAATCTGCCAACCCACCAAAAGGAGTAGGTAAAGGGAAAGTTTCATTTCAATATTTTGGTTATTTAGTTATGTTTTTAGCCATGGAACCGGCTGTTGTGCTTCTAACATTTATAACTATTGTTCCTAAAACACTAATATTTCATGCCCTTCTATTATATTTAGTATTAGTTTTAGTATTTGCCCCTTTGTTGGCATATGCTGCATATGAGGCTAAGAAAATTAGAAAATGGATTTTGGATTGAGGTGATTTGTAGATATGAGTAAAAATGAAGAGAAAGGAAATGGAGAGGAAAAAGGTAGGTTTTTTATAGGAGATTTAGATACAGCAGCTGAAATGGCCAAGAATGCTCTTTTAAAAGGGACTATTGGGAAGATGGTTGATTGGGCTAACGCCTTTAGTCTATGGCCTGTTCACTTAATGACTAGTTGTTGCGGCTGTGAAATAGGGGCTGCATGGGGACCTAGATTTGATAACGAAAGATATGGATCACTTCCATGGGTTTCACCAAGGCAAACTAACTTAATTATAGTGGAAGGAACCGTTACAAAGAAAATGGCTTGTTCTGTTAGGATTACATGGGATCAAATGCCTTATCCAAAGTTTGCTATTGCTATGGGAGCTTGTTCACTTGATGGAGGAATATTCTATAATAGTTATAACATAGTTAGACCATGGCAAGTGATACCTATCGATGTTTATATACCAGGTTGTCCGCCAAGACCAGAAGCAGTATCTAGGGCTATTGTAGAATTGCAAAAATTGCTAAGAAATAAATCTATAGCAGCTAATTGGATAAAAGAAGCAAAGCGTGAAGATATGAAAAATATTATACCTAAGGAAGATTTATGTGGTTGGAGAGGTGAAAAAGTTGATCTCAATACAAGATTTACTTAAAAATGTATTAAAAGATAATGTTATTAGTATTGAACAAAACAAAGGTTATTTAGATGTATTAGTACCAACAGAGAAACTAGTCGAATCTGCTAAGAAATTAAAGGATTCTGGTTTTGATCATGTAAAATCTGTCACAGCTATTGACTATATTGCAAAGAAACAATTTAAAATAACATATCATATATCAAGTTATTTAAATGAGGAACTATCTAAGTATATTATAGGATTGTCAACTATAATTAATAGAGATAATCCTCATTTACCAAGCCTATCTAGAATATGGGTGAGCGCAGAATTCCAAGAAAGAGAAGTCTATGAATTCTTTGGAATAACATTTGATGATCATCCAGATTTACGTTTATTGCTATTAACTCCAGTAATAGCAGCATTGAAACCATTAAGAAAAGATTACGTTGTTAAAGAGGAGAGCGATGATATAGAGGTAGACTATGTAGCATACAACACAAATAAATGGTGGTGAAATTATGGAATCAAGTACTTCAGGTAGTGTAGTCCCTCATTTACCTGGTATGGAAGTAAGTGAGTTGTCCAAAAATACCTATGAAGTGTATATAGGACCTGCGCATCCTGGATCAGGACATATGAGAATTATAGTAGAAGTTGATGGAGATATAATGGTAAGAGTAGACCCTGATATAGGCTTTGTTCATAGAACAATGGAAAAGTTAGCAGAAGGAAGAGATTGGATAAAGAATATTCCTTTGTTTGAGAGGATGGCAATATTAGATGCATGCAATATAACTCTTCCATACGTTGAGGCTGTGGAAAAGCTGTTAGGCACAGAACCTCCCGAAAGAGCAAGATATTTGAGAACATTACTCTGTGAAATAAACAGAATAGCTAGCCATTTATATGGTATGGGTATATTTGGAGTATTTTTAGGGCATTCTACTCTTTATATGTGGGCGTTCGGAGATAGAGAGGTTTTCATAGATTTAGCAGAGCAGATGTCTGGAGCTAGGTTAACTCATTCATATCCTGTATTTGGTGGTGTTAGGAGAGATATACCAGATGATTTTCCGGAAGGAGCAAGGAAAGCAACTAGATATATGAGGAACAGACTTAATGAATATGCAAAGATTTTCTTAAACAATCCAAATATTAGAAGTAGGTTAGAAAATGTCGGAGTGATGTCAAAGAATTTAGCTACTGAATTAGGCATTGTTGGTCCTAATTTAAGGGCTAGCGGTGTAAGATATGATGTAAGACTTAACGAGCCATACGAGGCATATGGAGAATTAGAATTCGAAATACCTGTATTTGAAGAAGGAGATTCTTTAGCAAGGGCATGGGCAAGAGTAGAAGAAATTAGGCAAAGCTTAAACATAATTGATAAGGTGGTTGACTGGCTTGAGAAGCATCCTAGAGAAAATTTTATGCACGAGAAATTCTGGAAGACGGCTCCTAAGTTATATAAAGATGTTTATACAGGTCAAATAGATTATGCCGGTAAATATAGGGTAAAATTAATGCCGCTGTTTGCATCTCTTAAGGTTCCTCCAGGAAAAGCGTTCGCAAGAGTCGAAGCAGGAAGAGGAGAAATGGTTTATTATGTAGAAAGCGATGGTAAAGATGTTCCATATAGGGTAAGGGTTGTATCGCCTTCATTTAGGAATGTAATAGCATTCAAATATTTAATGCCCGGCCATAGATTAATGGACTTACCAGCTATATATGGTAGCTTTGATTATTTCCCGCCTGAATGGGATAGGTGATCTTTATGATTACATGGTATTTGGTTTATAGGATAATAGTTGATGATATAATATTTTACCCTCCAATATATCAATTTTTAATAATACCTGGATTAATTGCGGCTCTATTAGTTGCTTTATTTATAATATGGTTTGAAAGAAAAGCTGCAGCTTTTGTGCAAATGAGATATGGGCCAAGGGAAATTGCACCAAGGATTGGAGGGGCAATACAGCTAGTAGCTGATCTAACTAGGTATGCATTGCAAGAAATTATTATTCCTGAGACTGTAGATGTTTTGCCTTACATATTGTCACCAATAATCATGATAATTCTTGCATTGTTGCCATTGGAAGCAGTTCCTTTAACATCAATTAGAACTTATTTCCCAATACCGCCTGATTATAGCTTATTAATAGCAGTTGCTTTGAGCACTTTATCTCCACTGTTTGTAGTTTTAATGTCATGGGCAAGTAATAATAAATTTGCTGTTGTTGGAGGAATAAGAGAATCTTTTATAATAACAGCTTATGAATTAATTGCGGTTTTAGGCTTTTTGTCAGCTGCAGCTATGACCCAATCTTTTAATATAGTTAATATAGTAAATATACAGATGTCTGGAAAATGGTTAGGTCTATTAAACCCAATAGCTTTATTGGCTGTTTTTATAGCAGTATTGATGTCTACTAGTGGATTTCCATTTGAAATACCTGATTCAGAAAGTGAATTAGTTGCTGGCCCATATACTGAATATACGGGGCTATTATACGGGCTTAATATGGGAGGAGGTTACATAAAAAGATGGGTCTTTAGCATCTTGATAGCTTTAGTATTTTTAGGAGGTTGGGCGCCATATAAGCCAGTGCCTGGTATAATTACTGGTTACTTTATACCAAGTCTTATCGTATCGATAAAAGCATTAATAGTTATGGCAATAATGAGTTTCTTGAGAAGCGTTTATGGAAGGTATAGAGTTGATCAGGCTTTAGGAATCGCGTGGGAAATCCTAATACCTTTAACTTTAGCCGCATTTGGTTTAGGCTTAGCTGAGGCATATTTTGGTATAATATGAGGTGAAATAAATGCCAGCAAAAGTTGCATTAAAGAGGAATCCCAAAAAGAATCCATTAGGTAGGGTTTTTGTAGGTAACATAGGAGCTTTGGCTATAGGTTTGAAGTATTTTTTGGATCCAAATAGGATTACCTTGTTATACCCTCATGAGTATATAAAATTAAGACAAGGTTATAGAGGCTTTATAGTTTTAATTCAAGACAAATGTATTAGTTGTTCTTCATGTGCTAGGATATGTCCAGCAAGAGCAATGAAAATGTTATCTGTTAAAGTTTTTGATAAAAGGTTAAAGAAGGAAATGGTCAAAAAATTCCCTGTTATAAATTATAATAGATGTATATTTTGTGGTTATTGTGTAGATGTATGCCCGACAGAAGCTTTGTATCATGTTCCATATCATGATTTAGTGTATATGAACATGCAAGATATGATATTATCTTTAGAGGATTTCCAAAAAGAACCAGAAAATGTTTCAGCAAAAGAGGGCATACCAGTTAGATATGTGTTTGATGAGAAAAGAGGTTTAGTAAAAATTAAACAGGAAGAAGAGAAAAAAGAGATTTCACAACCTGTAGAACAAACAAAACAACAAGAAAGCACAAAACAACAAACAAACAATCCAGAACCAAAATCAGTTAATAAAGGAGGTGTTAATCAATGAACCCCATACTATCTTTACCTTTGTTCGCGTTATTATTAGGGGTTGCAGCTATAATAGCAGCATATTATGTTATAAAAGTTAAAGACTTGGTTTATGCAAGCTCAATGTTAGCAGTTTTAGCTTCTCTGATAGCTGCACTGATAGCGCTTTTAGGATTTGGAATAGTATCAGCATATCTAGTCTTAGTTTATGTGGGGGCAGCTGTTATGTTTATAATAATTGCTATTTCAATGGTAGGAGTTAGGGGAAGAGAATCTAAAGAACCTTTTTTAGGCTTTGCAGCTGCTTCTTCTATAGCTGTTACAATAGGCATAATAGTATTAGCTGGAAAACTCTATAATTTATATTCATATCCAGAATATGTTTCAGTTACACAAGCCGCTTCTGGCCTTTTATCACATTACTTGCCAGTAATAGCATTAATAATAATAGCTCAAGCTGCTACATTGGTTGAAGCTATAAGCATAGCAAGAAGGGGTGAAAAAGAATGATAATTATAGATCAGTTAACTGGAGCAATAGTTATGGTAATATCTGCCATAATAATTGGAATTGGAGCTTATGGCGTTACATCATCAAGAAGTTTGTTTAGGCAACTGCTATCTATAGAGGTTATATTTAATGGGTTATTAGTTTTAGTTTTGTCTTTATTATCATTTAATGCCATAATAGCAACTTATTTTGGTATAGTTATAATAAGTGTCGTTTCGGCAGAAGTTATAGTAGTTGTTTCTATTTTGGTTGCATATATGAGGGAATCTAAGTCAGTTAGCTCTGAAGATCTTGAAGAAGGGGGTGTTTGATAGTGTTGTTATCATTTCCCGCTTTGTGGTTAACTATTTTGCTACCTATATTACTTGGCGTATTGGCGTGGCTTCTAGGTAAATATGAAAGTGCAGTTAAAGCTTTAATATACTTGTCAGGATTTGTATTATTAGTCCCACTAGCGTTAGTATTATCTTATTACGCATCTGGTGAAATATCTAAAAGTATAGTCGACCCTATTTATATAAACCTAGTATCATATAGAATTGGAACCTTTTATCTCGGCATAGATGGTCTATCAGCTCCTATAGTGATTGGGATATCTATAGTTACAGCTTTTGTTTCATTTTATGGCATCAAATATATGACTAAAAGGATCGAAGAAATGAAAGAAGAAAATGAAAAGGTTCCTAATTTGGGCGTTTATGCATTTTTATATAATATATTTGCAGTTACAATGCTTGGAATAGCATATTCAAGCAACTTAATTGAATTTTACATATTTTTAGAAGGTACATTAATTTCGTCATTTTTATTAATTGCATACTATGGTTATGGCGATAGGAAAAAGATATCATTGCTTTATTTTGTTTGGACTCATATAGGAGCAGTATTGTTATTAACCGGGATTTTGTACTTTGGATATCTTGTAGGATCTTTTAACTATATGACATTATTAAATGGCTCCTTAACACCTATAGGTTCAGAAGAAGCAATATTAGGTGGTGCAACAACAATTATAGCACTCTTAATGCTTATAGGTCTCTTTGTTAAGATGGCAGTATTTGGAGTTCATATGTGGTTACCATATGCTCATGCAGAAGCACCAACGCCTATTTCTGCTTTGTTATCACCAAACCTGATAGGACTTGCGGGATACGCTATTGCTAGATTTGTTTTCCAATTTTTCCCAACAACTATGTTAACTTGGAGACCATATTTGTTAACCCTTGCATTTGTAACAATAATTTATGGAGGATTAGTTGCTTTAAGACAAAAAGATTTTAAGAGATTTTTAGCATATTCAAGCATTAGCCAGATGGGTTATATGTTATTAGGATTAGCAACTTTAACATCATATGGCATTATTGGAGCAATGCTTATATATTTATCTCACGCAATCGGTAAGGCAATATTATTCATGTCAGCAGGTGTCTTTATTACAGAACTTAAAAATCTTAGGGATATAACTAAAATGGGAGGGCTTGCTAAGAAATATCCTTTAACTGCAGCTCTCGCTTTGTTTGGATTTATGAATTTAACAGGATTACCGCCAAGTGTTGGCATGTGGAGTGAAATATTAGTTGTTATGGGATTAGTCCAATCTTATATGCTTAGAAATCTAGCTTCTCTTATAGGTTTTACTGCTTTGCTTATAGTTTCTCTAACATTAACTGGTGCATATTCATTTATAATGATGAGAAGAATATTCTATGGACATTCTAGAAGTAAAATAGAAGGAAGCGAAAAAATCGATGTATTTAAATTATCTATATTAGGAGTTGCTATATTTGGTTTTGTGTTTTTCTTAGTCATAAATCCTCTTATATCAAGTCTAAATACATCAGTAATAACTTTTATAATATCATCTTTGGGTAGGTGATTATAAATGATTACTGTATATTCAAATTGGTTTGAATGGAGTTCAATATGGTTGTCTCCTTTTATAGGTGCAGGTATTTTAGCCTTATTATGGCTATTCAATGTGAGAAATGAAAAAGTATATAACATAATAAGCGTCTTAAGCATATTTATATCGTCAATAGTATCTTCTGTAGCATTGTATGATGTTTTGATAAAACATGAGATAATAGTTGCTGAGACTTCAACGTATTGGGTAAGTTTACTTAAAATTAAAGTGGGCACATATTTAGATGGTCTTGGGGCTATAATGTCTACAATAGTTTCATGGCTTAGCTTTTTAATAGCCGTGTATAGCGTAGAATATATGAAGAAAGATTGGGGAGTTCAAAGATATTTCTTCTTTATATCATTCTTTGTAGGTAGCATGCTATTGCTTGTAACTGCAAGCAATATGATATTAATGTTTATAGGATGGGAAGGAACAGGTCTTGCAAGCTATGCTCTAATAGGCCATTGGTATACTGATGAGGAAGAATATTGGGTAGGGGTTCCAGGAAGAAAAGCGTTAGGATTACCAATGTATTTTGAACCAAGCACTAGCGGTATAAGAGCTATTCTATTTACGAGAGTTGGAGATGTAGGCTTTCTAGTGGGATTTACTTCATTATTTTTCATTGCAAATAGCTTTAGTATCCCTACTATAGCCTCTACTGCAGGAACTTGGATGGGTCTCTTAGCATCTAAAGGAATGTTAACTGCTTTTTTGCTTATATTTACGCTAGGCGCATTAGCAAAGAGCGCACAATTCCCATTCCACGAGTGGTTAGTAACAGCTATGACAGGTCCAACACCTGTTTCTGCATTAATACATGCTGCAACAATGGTTAAGGCAGGTGTTTACTATATATTGCGTTTTGCCCCTATATTCTTTATAGGAGCAATAGCTGCAAGTTCTTTAGCAGTATCGCAAACACAGGAATATTTTTACATTGTAGCAGGATTAGCAGTCACGACAGTATTTATTATGGCAACTATGGCCATAGTAAGCAATGAATTTAAATTAATATTAGCATATTCAACTGCCGAATACTTAGGTTATATGATATTAGCTGTTGCGGCAGGAGGACTATTTGTTGTAACTCATAATTATACAGCTATGGCGGATGCTGAATTAGCTGGTATAGCAATGCTTTTAGCTCATGCAATATTTAAAGCAGCTTTATTTTTAATAGCTGGATATGCATTGCATGCAACTGATAGCAGATTTATCGATTATATGGGTAATTTCTCAAAATATATGAAAGTGACAACGATATCTATGTGGTTAGCTGGTCTAAGCTTAGCAGCAATACCTCCGTTTAGTGGTTTCTTTGCAAAAGAATTAGTGTTAGAAAATGTTGCAAAGACAGGATATTTAGGAATTTACATATTTGCGGTTTTAGCAGTATTTTTCACAGCTGCCTACATATCTAGGCTAATCATAAGAGTATTCCATTCCCCACCATATCAAGAATCAAAAGAACATCATTTGCATGAAGCTCCTATATTAATGCTTGCTCCATATACAATATTAGCTTTAGCAGCCCTCGTTTTAGGTATATTATGGTTCTATACAGGTAAAGGATTGGAAATAGGGATATTTGAAACTTTAGGTATACAGGCATCTCCAGCATTTAACGTAGTTGTTGATGCATCAACTATTATTATAACCACTTTAATTGTAATTGACTTCGCAATAATAGCTTATCTCTATATAAGAAGATATAACTTTATGGCAATGCTTGATAGGAGCTCTGTTCTCAAATCACTGCATACTTTCTTATACGATAGATGGTTCATAAATTCAGCTCTATACTATTTGTTCTTATACTCATTCATGGGATTATCATGGCTAATGGGAGTTATCAATACCGCTATAGATTTATTCTATCACTATGTAATACCTAAAGCTGGAGAATTGGCATCAAAAGGATTAAGGGCATTTTTCAGAGGCAGGACAGATTATTTGATAGCCCTTTACATAATTATGGCAAGTATCGTTATATTAATTGTATTCTTTGGATGGTGATAAATGATGTGGGAAGTAGGAATTATTGAATTTTTCTTATATCTGACATTGGCTATGGGGTTAATTTCACCTATATTAGGGATAAGAAACGATAAAAGCGATTGGCCTGTTGTGATGGGAATTGTTGGAATAGGTACCTTTTTTGTTGTATCTTTATTATCATTATATGCCAGCTTCCAAAATATACTTATATTTTACAATGGATTAGTGATTCAAGATTCATTCACTTCTTTAATCCTATTGGGTTCATCCATAGCATCAATAATTTACATCATTGCAGTAGGTAAAGATGGACTTAAATGGTCAAGCAGACCTGCTCTATATAGCTTAATACCTTTAGTATTATTTGGTTTGTTCTTCTTATCAGGGGCAACTGATGCATTAATGATACTGGCGTCATGGCTTCTAGTATCTGTTGCAAGCTATGTGTTTGTTTCATTACCAGATGGAAAAGAAAGCAAGGAGGCTTCTATTAGGTATATAATGGTAGGAATGATAGGTACATTGATACTAGCTTTCTGGGTAGCATCATTTGCAATTTCTCCTAGACCAGATTCAAGTAGTTTTCTATTAACATCATTAATCCCAACAACAAAATCAGGTTTTAGTATAGTTGGGTTAACAGTTTTGTTACTAATAGCAGCTTTAGGGTTTAAGGTAGGTTTATTCCCATTCCATTGGTGGTTACCAAGTGTCTATGGAAGAGGCGATGGTAGGGGTATATCATTTGTTGCTGGTATAATTAAGTTAGGATTTATAGCAATAATAACTAGATCAATAGTTATTATGGCATCTTCAATAAACGGTATAAGTCCCATAGCAAGTTATGCAGCCCTTTTAATAGCCTTTTTATCTGTGGCAAGTATGGTCTATGGCAATATAGCTGCTTTAACATCAAGGGATTTCCAGGTAATATTATCTTATAGCAGTATGGCTCAAGTTGGTTATATTTTTGCGGCTATAGCTGCTGCAGCATATTTTTCAGGAAACTCTGAAATAAGTCTTTTAAGACTAGCTCTATTTGCAGTTGCGTTGCAATCGATAGCATATGGCATTGCAAAAACACCTTTATTTGCATTTGTTGGAAAGACAAAAAGAGAATTAAGTGATTTACATGGATTGCTTTCATCAAATCCTGCAGCTGCAATTTCTGCTTCAATATTACTTTTCAGCCTTTTAGGTATACCACCATTATTAGGTTTCTGGGGGAAACTTTACTTGTTTTTATCTGCCTCAGGATATAGTATATGGCTTGTGCTGTTGGCATTGATTAACAGTGGAATAAGTGCGGTTTATTATATTATTGCATCAAGAGAAATATTATCTAAAGGTGAAAATAAGATAACAGTTGGAAAAGGTTACACTGCTGCTTTAATTATTTCAGCCTTAGCATTAATTATTATTGGTTTATATGCACCGTTTTTATTAAAATCTATAGTAAACATTTATTATTAATTTTTTTTTTGAAAATGCCGCCGCCGGGATTCGAACCCGGGACCTCCGGATTACTCAGGCTTTATCGATTTCGGTTAAACGCCGTATGAGTCCGGCGCTCTAACCTCCTGAGCTACGGCGGCCCATTGTTAAATGAGAAGCTTGTTTGAAATTTAACCTTTTCTTTAGAATACTTTCGGTAAAATTTTATTATTTTCAATTAATTGTATAGTTATGTTTATACTCGGGTTGCTAAAAAGTTTCATAGGTAATACTTATGATCGGTGAGATAATGAGCGAATTTAATAAAAAGGTAGACGAATTGAGGATAGTTAGTTTTAGAATAGATACTGATACTTTATTTAAGTTGGATAAAATAACTTTAAAAACAAAAAGTAATAGAAGTGAAGTTATAAGAAAGGCTATAGAGCAATACTTAAAAAATGAAATTAAATAATTTTTATATAGATAGTCGATACAATAAATCATTTATGAAAGAACATCTTCATAAATATAGGGATAAAAAATGGCAAATATTTGGACTTATTTAATAGTAGGATTAATAGTAGGATTAGTAATAGGTGCCGGTATAGGTTATGCAGTTGTTCCAAAAACTACTAAAACAGTTACAACTACACCTCCTACAACTACAACTTCGCAACAAACAAGCGTATTTACGGTTGGGGCTGCTGGAACTCTAAAGTTTTCGTTTGGCAAATTAATTAATTTGACTAGCACTTATTATCCAGGACTTGGTGTTGGAACACCAATGTTTAAAGGTAGTGGAGAAGTAGCGCAAACCGAGAATACAACTAAAGAATTTAGTATAGTTGCTTCTGCAGATACAACGACAATTCCATCAGTTTTGTTCCCTAATATAGCTAACTATGAAATAGCTTTTGGAATAACTCAAATGGTAATAATTGTTGATTTACAAACTGCAGCAGGAAAACAGGTATATAGTCTATGGAAAGAAACTCAGAATATGCAACCTTTATCAAGCCAATGGAACCAAACATGGAAGGAAATATTTTCGATAATTGCATCTAATCCATCAACAGTGATTGGAGTATCTAATCCCTTTACTGATCCTAGTGGGTATCAAGCTCAATGTGTCTTAAAACTGGCAGGCTTATCATTCTTTAATAATGCATCATATTTATATAATTCCGTTTATAATAATCCTTCAAAATATCAGATGAGAAATACTGAAACGGATTTACTTACATTAATGGCAACAAATAATTCGGTTTCATTCATATTATCAGCTTATATGTCTAATGCTTTACCTCAAACTAAGAGCTATCAAAGCGAAGGATATAATATAACATACATAACTTTACCGCCTTTAGTAAATTTGGGTAACTTATCTTACGTAAACTATTATCATAATGTTAACGTGACTTGGTCAGAACTAGGCCAAACAAAAACTTTTACATGTAATCCAGTAGTATATACGATAACTATTCCTAAGTATGCACCTAATCCACAAGCTGCAATAAACTTCATTTTATTGCTATACAGTCCTCAAGGACAACAGGTATTAAAGAGTTATGGTATACAACCAATAGTACCAGGAATAGTTTATGGAAATTACTCAAGCGTTCCATCAGTAATTAAGCCCTTTGTAATACCGGTTAATGAGACCAATTTGATGAGCATATTCCCATGAGTGAAAAATTTTGAAGAGGGTACAAATATTTTTTATTTTTTCTCTAATTTTTTCTTTAATATTTTTAATATTTTTTGTTTATCCAATAACTGTTCTCCTATTAGTAGGTAGCAAAGGCATTATATCATCATTAAAAAATGAATCATTTCTGGCTGCGGTCTATGTTACTTTGATTATATCTACTACAGCCGCAATCTTCGCAGTAATATTTGGTTTACCACTAGGCTATATAATAGCTAGATATGAATTTAAATTTAAGAGCGTAATAGAGACCATTATAGATATACCGATAGTAATACCCCATGTGGTAGTAGGAATAATGATAGTATTGGCATTCTCTTCTCAATATGGTTTAGGGCCTTTCTTACATAGGTTTGGAATTAACGTTATAGATACAATATTAGGAGCAACTCTTGCCGTTTCTTATCTTTCTTCAACATACACAATTAGAATTATAGAATCTTCAATAAAAATGATAGATCCCGAAATGGAACTAATATCTAGGAGTTTAGGGGCATCACAAATGAGGACTTTCTTTAATGTCATTCTGCCAAATATATGGAAGTCTGTTGCTAATGGTGCTCTTTTGACATGGGCCAGAGCAACATCCGAGGCAGGGGCTTTATTTATTGTAGCATATTATGTTTTATTTGGAAAAACAACTGTTTATCCATCATCCGTATATATCTATGAGAGTTATGTAGGTTTAGGACTGATAGATGCAGTTAAGTTTTCTGCTGCATTATTAGTAATAGTAATTGGCATATTTATCTTATTCAGATTGTTCCTAAACTTGAGGAGATAAAGAGTTGGAAGCTCTAACTATACAAAATTTAACTGTAAAACTAAAAAATTTTGTATTAGGGCCAATAAATTTAGAGTTAGAGGAACACGGATATTATGTTATAGCTGGTCCCAATGGGAGTGGAAAAACAACACTCCTCAGATCAATATTAGGGTTTTACAGGCCTTTATATGGGAAAATTATATTATATGGAAAAGATATAACAAACTTACCCATAGAAAAAAGGAAAATAGGTTATGTTACACAAAGCTACTCTCTTTTTAATAATATGGATGCAAAATCTAATATAGAATATGGCCTCAAATTAATGAAATTGAATAAAAGTGAAAGAGAAAAAAGAATTAAAGACATATCAGTTATGTTAAATATAGAGAATCTTTTGAATAAAAAGCCAAAAGAATTAAGTGGGGGTCAGCAGCAATTAATTTCAATAGCTAGGGCATTAGTTATTGAACCCAAAATTTTATTGCTAGATGAACCTCTTTCCAACTTAGATCCAAACGTTAAAAAGAATTTGAGAAATATCTTGAAAAAAATTACCAAATTAAAAACAACAACCATAATACATGTAAGCCATTTTATTGAGGATGCTTTTGAATTGTCTACAAAGCTTTTCTTTATGTATAAAGGTAAGATAATTGAAGCTGGTAATCCTGTAGAGATAATCAATAATCCAAAAACGCTGGAATTTTCTGAATATTTAGGTTATTCTAATATGATCGATACCAATTCTTTTGAAATATTAGAAAATATTTTTCATGATTTAAAAGGACTGAATTATGATGGTAAAGTTTATGCAGTTTTTAGGCCAGAAGATGCAAAAATATGTGGTAATAGATGTTGCGACTATAGTTTTGAAGGAAAAATAACAGATGTCGGCTTAACTTCTCGTGGTTTTTTGTATACTGTAAAAGTTAATGATAAAACTTTTAATATATTTTCTGAAGATAAATTTGAAGAGAACAATAAAGTGTATTTATGCTTTGATGCTAATAAGATAAAAATTGTAAGATCTGCAAATGAAATTTAAATATTTTTGTAATCCTTTCAATTTATGGGCCGGGGTGGCCGAGCGGTCTAAGGCGGCGGGCTGCAGTAATAATGTGGCCAAGCCCATCGTTTGCTGAGACCCGTTATTCCCGGGTTCGAATCCCGGCCCCGGCTCATAGCTCTATATCAATGTATAACTTTAATACGCATAATAGAATTATATAATAGGGCTATGAAATGCCTTGCGACGAGGTGACCTTATTTGGGGAATGATCTGGAAAAGCCGAATGAGCCCCATGAATGTAAAATAATAGTTTATGATGGCTATTTGGATATAGTTAATCTGCTTAATGAAATAAAAGAAAAGATTTATATATATAATGCTGATATATCATTAAAAGGTTATTATTTAAAACCCGTGCATAAAGTATATAAAGTAAAAAATGGTAAAAATAAAGTAATTTATGAATATTATGGAAGATATTGGTGGAAGAAAGTTGGTAAAAAAATGATATATTCTGGCATAACAAAACCAAAGATATTACCTTCGCCTCCAGATAATCCATTAGATGGTCTTTCAATAATTAGAGATGGTAAAAACGTTATAATTGATTGCTTTATTTATGATAAATTTAAGTGGATATTTAAGGATAGAAAAACGGAAAGAACTTGGTAATTATGGGGAAAAATTATGGCAAGAAAATCAATGTCTTCATTTGATATTTATTCATGGGTTAACACATCGGGAAAATTAATTTTAGGACAAAGAGTAGACAATGCATACTATGAGGGAAAATTTGTTTTATTAAAAATAAAAACTAAAATAAGTGATTTTCTGTTAATAGAACCTTCAATAAGGATTCACTTTACTAAAAGAGTTAGGCCATCTAGCGAATTTGTGAGCAAACCCTTTGCTATGCTGTTGAGAAAATATATAAGGAATCAGAAAATTAATTTAGTTGAGCAAATAGGATTTGATAGAATTGTTAAAATCGTTTTTTCTAACGAAAAATTATTTGCTGAGATTCTTCCCAAGGGGGTTGTAGTTTTAACCAATGAAGAGAACCAAATTCTGGGGTCAACAAAGTATCTAAAGTTTAAGGATAGAGAAATAAAGACAAAAGTAAATTACATTTTTCCAAAAATTATTGAGACAAAGCCCTGGGAATTAAAATTAGAGGAAATTATAAGTAATATATCTAAATATAAAGATATAGCTAGAGGATTGGTCATGGGTTTGAATATTCCAGGAGAGGTCGCTGAAGAAGTTCTTTATTTGTTAGGTATACCAAAAGAAACTAATCCATCAAATATTGACAAGAATAGTATAGAACAAATCTTAATAAATTTAAAAAAATTAATAGACACCAGCTTAGAGGGTAAGGGTTACATATATTTTATTAATGAAAACCCCGTGCAAGCAACACCATTTATATCAAAAAACATTTTGGAGAATGGAGGGAGAATGATCGAATATGAAAGTTTTGATATTGCTTTAGATGATTACTTTAACATGATATCTGAAGTAGTTAATACTAAAATTGAAGAAGAAAAATCAAAGATAATGCACAGTATTGAAGAGAATAAAATTTTATCAGCAAAATATATTGAAGAGTCACAAAAATTAGAAAGAGATGCGCAATTAATTGCACAGAATTATTCAGCTATAGAAGAAATAGTTAATTGCATTAATAAAAATAATGGGAATTGTAAAAATGTTGTAAAAATTGATAACAAAGAAAAGTATGCAATTATTGATTTTAATGGGGAACTGATTAAAGTATACTTTAATGAAAGTTTAGATAAGACTATTATTAGGTTATATAAGGAAGCAGGAGAACTTAGATCAAAATCTAAAAAAGCTATCAGTTCCATTAATGACATGATGAAAAGGTTAAACGAGCTTGAAGAAAAAATCGAGGTAGAAAAAGTTAAAAATTTGATAAAAAATAGAAGAAAGGAGTGGTACGAAAAATATCATTGGGTTATAACAAGAAACGATTTTTTAGCTATTGGTGGTAAAGATGCTGATCAGAATGAAAGTATTGTAAAGAAATATTTAAAAGATAAAGATGTTTATATTCATGCAGACATTCATGGTTCTCCATCAGTAGTTTTATTCACTGGAAATAAAGAAGTTAAGGAAGATGATATAAATGATGCAGCAATAATAGCTGTTGCATATAGCAAAGCTTGGAAAGCTGGCATGGGGAGCGTTGGAGTATATTGGGTATATGGCAATCAAGTTTCAAAGTCTCCACCTTCGGGAGAATACTTATCAAAGGGATCATTTATGATATATGGTAAAAAGAATTTCTTAAAGCCCTTTAATGTTGAACTTTATATTGGCGTTACCTTTAGAGAGGAAATACCGATTATAATATCTGGTAGTGAAGAAAACGTCAAGCTAAAATCTATAGTATATTCAAAGATTATTCCAGGTGAAAAAGGACAAAAAGAAATTGCAGAAGAATTAAAAATAGAATTTTCTAAGTTGTTTAATGATAAGGAAAGAATATACATGCTTGCGTTAAATGAAAATGAGATCATGCAAAAAATTCCAGGTAAATCTAGAATAATTTTCGTTAAAAAAGGATTAAATAAAAGTACAATAAACTTGAAATATGATCTTTCGGATTCATCTTAATTTTTTCAATAATAAATTTTAATTAATATATTTAAAATAGTTTATTTAAGAAGCCTAGGTCTTGTTTGATATAAATTAAAAAATTTTTAGAGCTTTAATTTAGTTATTTCTCTTTCTATACTTATTTACTGAACAATTTTATTTTATACTAGAAAATAAAAATAATCTTTTAATTCATCGTTAGAGAATAAAAAGATTAGACTGCATGAAGATTTTAAAGATAACAAGATTTTAAAACTCTGTGTCCAAAATATAATGAGGTGCTATTAGAAGTGTCAGTCACAGCAATAAAGAGATTGGATATGCTCGATACAGTTCAGCCTCCAATATGTACTAGTTGCGGAAAAATAATTCATCCGAGAGAAAAAGCAGTATCATTTTATTGTCCTAACTGTGGAAAAGCATTGATTTGGAGATGTAGCAAATGTAGAAAGCAAGGTATGAAATATAAATGTCCAAATTGTGGATTTATTGGACCTTAGGTGATATTATATGGCAAAAGTTGCTGTATTGTTGAAAGTAATGCCAAATTCTCTAGATATTAAGCTAGATAGCCTTAAAAACGAAATACAAAAATCACTTCCTACAGGTTATCAAATAATAGACAGCAAAGAAGAACCAGTTGCATTTGGGTTAAAAGCTCTAATACTATTGGTTTCTATGCCTGAAAATACAGAAGGAGGCACGGAAGATCTCGAATCATTAATTAGAGGAGTAGAAGGGGTAGAAGACGTAGAAGTTGAAACAGTCAGCAGATTGAGTGAGTAGTTGGATTATGAATGATGCTTTTTATTATTTATTGTTAGTTTTTTGGATATCATTCATATCAAATGCAATTCCTTTTGGTGGTCCTCCTTACACGATAATCACTGCAACTGCCATAATTCAGCTTAATTACAATTACTTCTGGGAATTAATAATATTAGCTTCATTAGGAGCAATTTTATCAAAAATAATTATCTATTTGTTTGGAAGCTTGTTCAAAAAACCTTTATTAAAAAATAAAAATGTTAAGATGTTATCAAGCTTACCGAATAAATATATTTTATTAATACTTTTCATTTTATCCATTATACCTGTTTTGCCATTTGATGATTATCTATACTTAGCTGGAGGAGCTGCGAAAATATCATTGCTTAAAATGGCCTTAATAACTTTAATTGCAAAATTTTCTAAAACAATAATTGAAATATATATCGAGTTAAAGGTAATTACCTTGGCATCATATTTGCTATCCATATCAAAACCAGATATAGCTATAATTTTAACTGTAGTTTTTATAGCAATAGGTATCGCAGGCTTTAAGATAGATTGGGAAAAGCAATATTATAAAGCAAAGGATGTTATAATTAAGAAAAAAGAAAATATTAGTTAAGGTTTTAAAATCATTGCCTATCATATTTAATAGAAGTAAATATGAGAATTTAACTCCTAAATTAAAGGAGGCTAGAACCATGTCAAGGTGGATTGAACTTACAACTCTAGGTACAGGTGGGGCATACCCAGGTGAAAATAGATTTACTGCATCCTATGCAATAAGGGATTGGCTAGGCAATATAATACTTTTAGATGTTGGAGAAGGAACCCAACATAGGTTAAGACAGGCTGATATACCTTTAACTAGAATAAACACCATAGCAATAACTCATGGTCATGGAGACCATATTAATGGATTGCCTGGTCTTCTTCAATCTATGTATTTAAATACAAGAAATATACCATTAAACATCATCGCGCCAAAAGATGTAATAAAGTTTATTAAAGATGCCCTTGAAGTTGAGGGAAATCATCTAGGCTTTAATATAAATCTTTATGAAATAAGTGCTAATGGCATGCTAGAGATTTTTAACCAAAAAGGAGACAGACTAAACATATATTGGTATCCATCATGTCATTCTAGGGAATCTTACTGTTATACTTTGGAATGGAATTTAAGGCCAAGAATAAATATCGAAGAAATGAAAAAACAAGGCATTTATCCAGGACCCGATATAGAGAAGTACTTTGAATTAGAAGATAATCGAATGTTAATTAGGATTAATCCTTTTAAAATAAGCTATACAGGGGATACTAAGCCCTGCGATAATATAGTTTCTTGTGTAAAAGAATCTAATGTAATAATTCACGAGTCTACTTTTTCTGATGATCATCAAAGCGAAGCAGAAAAGTTTTATCACAGCACAGGGAGAGGAGCTGCATTATCAGCAAAAAAATCTAAGGCATCTTTATTGATATTAACTCATATAAGCTCTAGATATGAGGGATTTGAAGCTATTGAAATTGAAAAACAGGCAAAGGAGGAATTTAAAAATACTATATTAACATGGGATTTAGCTAAATATAGGTTTGTTCTATAATTTTAATTCTTTAGATATTCCCAACAATGTATTATAAATATTAGAAGATTGTATTTCGCTTAACCTTCTTTAAATAAAAATTGTTTTAGTAGTTATAAATATTTTTTTATTATAGTTATACTATTATAAAACTTATAATTAATGAACCTGAGTTAGGAATTCTCATCTATTTTATTATTCAGGTATATCTCTTTCCCATAAAGGCCTTCCTCTAACTGTTTGAGGAGATAACCAATCTATAACTGCATTGATATTATCAGATTCGATTGTTATTTTTATTGGTCCTAATGGGGATTCTTCATCCCATGAAATTAAACTAATTTTTCCCTGATATAATGCTTGTTTGTGTAAAAGAATTTGTAAAACATTGCCTCTTATTCTTTTTAAAAAATAAGATCTAGCTGCATCTAATATAGCTTGCTTTCTTAGCAGGTCATGAAACTTTCTTAAAGAATCATAAGAATCTGAAAAACACCTTATAACTTTATATTCTCCTTGATCTATTATTTCCATATCTTTATATGTAAATATGTTGTTTATTGCCTTAATTACCTTTTCTTCATCTTCAGTAGGCCTCAGCTCCGCCTCTACAATAATTCTCCCATTCTTCATTTTCTATGACCTCTACTACTTTGTTTATTTTATCTTCTAACTCTTTTAAACTACCTTCATTTATTATTATAAAATCCGATACAGCTATAACATTACCTATACCATATTCTAAATTTTTTTTATCTCTAAAAGAAAATTCTTCCCATGATATATCTTTTCCCTCTCTTTTCCTGTTTTTTAATCTGTTAAACCTAGTCAAGGGCGAGGCATGTATAGAAACAAGGCAAATATCTAAATTATTTTTTATTTTCAATTCTTTCAATTCTTCTATAGCTCTTATACCATCGATTACTATGAATTTATCTTTTTTATTTTCAATCCTTTTTAAAAGTAGTTTAGCAATTGCATTTCTTCCATATTCTTGCCTTAGTTGTGTTGCTAGATTTTCAATATTTTCAATTGTTAATTCTATGCCTCTACGCCTAGCTTCGTCTCTTACTATATCGCCCATAATAAATAGTTCAGCATTAAGTTTTTCCGCAATCTTTTCTGCTACAACACTTTTTCCGCTTCCAGGCATTCCAGTTATAGCAATTGCTAATCTTTTCATTTTTTGTACCCAATTAATGTTCTAAGTAAAGTAATAAGATTCTAGATTTTATCGTTTTCAGTAATAATTTAAAGCTTGTAACCAAACCTTCTAAGCAATTCTTTTCTTTCTTTTTTATCCTCTTCTTTTTCTACTCCTAGAGGCTTGAACCCATCTGAAAATCCCAAAACTAATCTACTTTCACCCATATCAGCAATCGCTATTTTAACTGGATTTGAAGTTGCTACATAAATTGACGTAACTTCTTGAACTGATTTTATTGCGTTTAATACATTTATTGGCCATGAGTCTTTTAGATATATAACGAAGACATGACCTGAGGAAATTATGTTGCAGGTTTCTATTGCCTGTTTTGTTAAATCTTTATCATTACCTTCATATCTTATTAATCTCTTTCCTGAAGCTTCACAAAAAGCTATTCCAAATTTCGCTGATGGGCAGCTTGTAACCATGGTTTCATAGAGATCTTCAACTGTTTTTATAAAATGGCTTCTGCCTATTATTACGTTTGTTCCCTCAGGAACAGGTATGTCTAAAACTTGAAATTCCATAACTTTTCACCAAAATACTATAAAAATACTGGACTTAAATTTTTATTCTTTTTTGTTTATTCAATCTCCTCTTGATAGTGACTTTAACCTTTCTATAAAATTATATTTTTCTAAGATCTCATAAAGATAATCTGGAATACATTTTCTCCAATCATCGTTGCCTTCAATTATACTATTTCTTATATTAGTTCCACTACATAAATTTCTGTTAAACATCGGTTGCATGATTGCTTTAAGGCCCATATCTTTGAATAAGTTCAAAACTAAAGAATTTCCTGAAACAACGCCATCGAACTCAGGCAATAACATTTTAAGATATTGAACCCATACTTTGTTCATCTCTATATCCATTATAGGTACAATGTAAATTCTTTGGCAATAGTCATAGCCAAATTCTCTTGCTAATACGCTTTTTATGATTTCAATTCTTTCTCCTGCAGTTAAAGGATTTTTTATTGTATAGCTTTCTTGAGCTGAGCCTACAACTATTATTAGCTCTTTAGAAAGGTTTAATGCATATTCTATAGCCTTTATATGCCCTATGTGTAATGGTTGGAATCTACCTGGAAATATTAACCTATTGTAATTTTCTTGCACTAAATATCCCCACAATATAAAAAAACTCTCAAGACTATAAGTATTAATTGGGTATTAATTTGAACGAATCTGAAAAAGAAAATAAAATATTTAGTTATGAAATTAGTAATGAAGCTAAATCTCTTGCGGAGAAATACGGTTATTCTGATTATATAGTAGAGAGATATATAAAATTATTGGGAGAAGAAGTTATAGATCTTTTAGAATTTAACGAAATACCTATGCCTCAAACTATAAGATGTAACGATTTCCTAGTTTCATGTGATGAACTAGAAAAGAGGTTAAAAAACAAAGGAATTAAAATACAAAAAATACCTTTTTTACCTCACGGATATGAGATAATAGAATCTCCTTATAATGTTGGTGCTACACATGAGTATTTGATGGGCTATTACTACTTGCAAGATCCTGGCTCTATGCTTGTTGTTTATTTAATGAACCCTTTAAAAAATTCTTTTATAATAGATATGGCTTCTGCTCCTGGTGGAAAAGCAAGTCAAATACTGCAATTAACAAAAGATAGCGTTAAGTTAGTTTCTGTAGAATTAAAAAAAGCGAGAATAAAGGCTTTAAGGTCTAATTTGCAAAGGATGGGTTTTTCAAGCTACATAATTTTAGAAACAGATGCAAGAAAACTCTCTTTAAAAAATTCTGATATGATTTTGCTCGATTCTCCTTCATCAGGGGAAGGGATAATTAGGAAGGATCCTAAAAGGAAAAGTAGCAGACCAAGAAGTGATATGAGAAAAATACATTTATTACAATATCAGCTTTTGAACAAAGCAATAGATATAGTTAAGCCTGGTGGAGAAATAACGTATGCTGCATGTAGCACTGCTATAGAGGAAGGGGAATTTGTTATCGATAGAGTTTTAAATAAAAGGAATGTCGATACTATAAAAGTTGATTCACCTATTGGTGACAAAGCTTATGAAGAATTTAATGGTATCGTGTTTGATGATAGAGTAAAGAATTGCATTAGACTATGGCCTCATAAGCATGGAACTGAGGAGTTCTTTATATGCAAGCTGAGAAAGGAGGAAAATTAGTAAACTTGTCAAAATCAGATTTAAAAGCATTAGAAAATTTTGTTTCCCAGCTAGGAATAAATATTTCAAGTATAGCAACAAATCTAAAAAAGTTGGAAATAGAAAATGGGAAATATAATGATATATTCGATATACCAATTCAATTAGAAATAATAGTTAACAGCCTAGAATCAATTTATACAACAGGCTTTTATTTAGGGTATATAAAAAATAATAAATTCTATCCAGGATTAACATTATTAAGAAGGATTTCAAGGCTGTGTAATGAGATAAATTGCATAAAATTAAATAAAAAAGGCGAAAAGCAATTCCTATATGGAAAAATAGTTAAAAATAACATTATATCATTTAAGGAAGGTTTGCGTGTGATTTTAAATGAGAACGATGAACCTATAGGATGGGGTATAGGTAAAGTTATTAATCGGAAAAAAGAAATTAAAATAGTCGAGCCAGTAAAAGATTTGGGCTGGTATTTAAGAAGAGGTGGATGAATATTGGTATTTAATGATGGAGATTTCGTGCTAATAAACTATACAATTAAGGTAAAGAACGGTGATACATATTTAGTTCAAGAGACAACTTATGAAGACGTAGCAAAGCAATCAGGTATATTTGATGCTAATAAAAAATATGGTCCATATTTAATAGTTATAGGGAAAAGCCAGCTGATAGAAGCTGTTAATGAAACAATAAAAGAAATGGAGATAGGAGAGAAGAAGGAAATTAAGGCTGAACCTTCAAAGGCCTATGGGGAAAGAAGAGATGATTTGGTATTAAGAATACCCGTAAAGCAATTAAAAAGGTACAACATACCATTGAGAATAGGCCAACAAGTTGAAATTGGAGGAAGAGTTGGTGTAATAGAAAGGATTGCAGAAAGATTCGCTTATATAGACTTTAACCATCCATTAGCAGGTAGGGAACTTTTAATAGATTTGGAGGTAGTAAAGAAAATAGATGAT
>ERZ1669250.120-NODE-120-length-41252-cov-21.074277_pt1 | contig 41252 bp, 50 predicted proteins | sample MGYA00579295_ERZ1669250 | MGnify/ENA primary metagenome ERZ1669250 (study PRJEB41166, sample SAMN08046056) | hot springs metagenome | biome: hot spring; feature: acid hot spring; material: thermophilic sediment; isolation source: thermophilic sediment from acid...
AACCCGGGTTAGAGGCTTGGGAAGCCCCTGTGCTAACCACTACACTACACCCGCTCAATTTTAAAATGGAATGCATTTATTTTTATTTTTTCATTCAAAAATTATACCTTATTTTCAAATTCTATTTCTTTTATATTTAGTATATAAAATGAACCATCTATTATTTTTTCATAATCTTTTATTTTTATAATTTTATTAAAAATAGGCCCATCTAAAACAATGCTTTCATATTCACCCCCTTCACCGCAAGGATGTATTCCGTATTTTTTATTTAAAAATTTTATTTTTTCAATAAAATAATTATCTATGTTCATGCCAAGAAAATTATCGCTTAGTCCTTCAGCCGATACTGAAACAATTTTTGCCTTAAACCCAGAATCGATTAATTCTTCCAATATTTTAAATGGATTTTTCCTCCATAATGGTGCATAATGTACTTTATTCAAATATGTAGCAACCAAATCCAATCTTGATTTTTGATATTCAGATTCTATAGCCCCGGAAATGAATATGTTTTCATCAAATTTATTGAGTAAACGTTCTAATTCATTTACGTTATCTGAAATCTTAAATTGGTATAGATCAATACCTATGGACTCAGCAATGTATTTCACGATATCTATGTTAGGGAAATGGTACATAAAAGAAAATTTCTCTGGAATAATATTAATAATTTTATTAACATGTATTCCCTGCTGCATGGCCAGATACATCGCATATATACTATCCTTTCCTCCGCTAATCAATGCTATTCCTTCCATAGTTCAACAACTATTTTTTTCAAAGAATTCATTACTATTTGGAATTTTCTTTAAAACTATATCCCTCAATTCCAAGAATTTTTCTAACTGAGCATTTGTTATTGGATGGTCTGGCTTGAATGGACAACCACATCCTTTTACAGATATGGAAATATCATATGTTCCTATCATTTTAGCAATATTAACAATCTCGAGTTTATCAAAACCTATCAATGGCCTTAGTACTGGTATATTTATCCCATAATTTTCAGCATAAATATTTTTTAATGTTTGTGATGCAACTTGTCCCAATGACTCCCCAGTTACCAAGGCCATCGAATTTATATCCCTTGATATTTCGCTTGCCCTATAAAGCATCAAATGTTTACAGAATACGCAAGTCCATTCCTCTCTATTTAATTCTTTTAAATTGATAACGGCGTTTTTTATCAACTCCTTATGATCCTCTACTATCAATTCAAGCGTTTTTGGCGCATACGTATTAAGGACATCTACCAATTTTTTTACTTTTTTTAATATTTCATCTGTTGTCTTGTAATGAATAAATGTTAAATCTGCCCCCCTTTTCATAACGAGAAATGCAGCCACAGGTGAATCTATGCCTCCACTTATCAAGGATAGCACCTTTCCCTCAATACCGTAAGGAAGCCCACCCAGGCCTTTATACGTTTTCGTATAAATATAGGCCTTGTCTTTTATAAATTCAATACCTATTTCCAAATCATAATTTTCTAAATTAACAGTTTTATTAAATTCATCTTTCACATATTTCCCCAAGATTTGATTTATTTCAATAGATTTCATAGGAAAATCCTTTGTTATCCTTCTTGCATTTATTCTAAATGTGTTGAAATTTATATTTTTTATTAATTTATTAATCTCTTGCTTTATTTTATCGATATCCGCATCAACTTCGATAACAGGTGAATAATTTCTTATGCCAAAAATTTTCGATGGAAAATCATTTTCAAATTCTCCATTTAAAATAATTCTCGTATGCTTTTTTATTACATCTATTTTATAATTTTTTAATTTTGCCATTGATTTTATATTTTCTATTAATTTATTTTCGAAAAAAGGTCGATTTTTACCCTTTAAAATTACTTCATCATATCTCAACAAATACATAATAAAAACAGGACCTTTAAAGATATAAAAATTTTCTTGTTTTTGTTAAAAAGTTAAATATTGATTTTTCTTTATTGTAAACATAAATTTGTCTGCCACCGTAGCTCAGTGGTGGAGCGCGTGCTTGGTAAGCACGAGGTCCCGGGTTCGATCCCCGGCGGTGGCTTTATTAAAATTGTAAAATAAAAAAACTGGAGTTGGTTGAAATGATATCATTAATAACAGATTTTTCTTCAAAAGAACATTATGCTGGGGTTATTAAGGGAATGCTTATTTCAGCAAACGTAAATTTTGTTGAATTGACTAATGAGATTGAACCATTTGATGTTTTGCATGCATCATATGTATTATCAAATACATATTTTTATTTTCCAGATAATACTGTACACCTTGTTATTATTGATCCAGGACAAAGTACAATCGTTCCTGGAATTGTGGCAAAACTCGATAAAGGTTACTTTGTAGGACCAAATAATGGAATATTGACATTACTTAGAGAAAACGTTAAAGAAGCATATGAAATAATACCTTTTCAAGGAATGAGGCCTGTTGACAGGTGGAAATATTTGTATACTATTCCATCTATAAAATTAGCTTTGAACCAATGGCCAGATAATTTGAAAAAAATAAATCTATCTGAGATAAAATTGCTAAATATTCCAAATCCAGTTCTATCTATGGAGAGGATTGTTGCATCAATAATACATATAGACAGATTTGGTAATATTGTTTTAAATATTAAAGGGGATATTATAAAATTCTCTTATGGAGAAGAGATGTTTTTAAATTACAATGGAATACATAAATTAACGTTTAGGACATCATATTCTGAGGGATCAAAAGAAGAATTCATGTTGTTGGTAAACAGTGAAAATTACCTTGAAATTGCAATAAATGGTGGAAATGCTGCAATGAAATTGAATGCCAAAAAATTGGATATTGTTTCTTTGGAATTCAAGTGAAATTTTAATATAAGTTTAAATTGATTATAAATTGTGATATTTGAAAAATTAAACATAAAAACAAATGGTGAACTTGAATTTATAGAAATCACAGGATTGATTAATGAAATCTTGAGAAAATATAATGTTAAAAATGGTCTCTGTAACATATTTTTAAAAAGTACAACATCAGGTCTTATAATAAATGAAAACGATGAAAATCTCATAGAAGATTTTAAAGATATGATTAAAAAGATAATCCCAGATAATATCAAATATAGGCACGATATGACATGGGGAGACGGTAATGGAAGGTCCCATATAAGATCCATGTTTCTTAAAAATAGCTTATGTATTCCTATAATAAATGGTAAATTGGACTTAGGCACATGGCAATCAATATTTTTAGTTGAGCTTGATGTTAGACCAAGAAATAGGGAAATATCTATAACAGTGACAAGCGCATGAATTCAAATCTATTATTTGATATTTCGAGCATTTTTTCTGCTATTCCTTTTTTTATATCAATATACATATTGTGGAAATATTTGAAAAATGAAGAGTATAGTAGAGGAATTTTAAAAAATATTTTAACAGGAATGATAATAGGTCTTATTTCAGGTCTTGTTTTCGTTATAATATCATCAGGCGTTTATCCTTACATGGATTTATCTATAATTTTCATCATATTATTTCCAATATATTTAGAAATTTTAAAATTTATAATTTATCAAAGGAAAAAATATTGGGGGAAAATAGAAACGGTTTTTTATGGTTATGGCCTTGGAAGCGGTCTAGGGGCTACATTTTCAGTTTCATTATTATACTATTATTTTTATATACATATTAATTTAAGCTATTTTGATTACTTTGGTCTTTTAATATTTTCATCTTCTTTGATATTCATTAATGTTTCTACAACAACACTCATTTCATACGGGATATGTAAAAAAAATAGAAGAATTTTGGAAGATTCCATTATGATTATGATCTTATATTTCATAACGCTTTTGCCATATATTTGGGGTTTTGAAACATACTATTTTTCATGGAGCATAATTTATGTAATTCCTTTTTATTATGTTTCAATAAAGAAATTGGGTGAATGTATATATGAAAAAATTTGATCTAATAGGTCTAATCTATGTTATTTTATCTTTTATTGTTTTAATAATATTGTTCCTTCCAAATATTTCATACTATTTTGAAAATCCACCCTCATATTTTGCAATAACATATCCATCTTATGTAAATGGATATTTTATAAGGCAAATAACGGTATTGACTATTTCAAAAAGCCACATAGAATTAAATGTTACTTTGCCGCTCCAGAATGTAAGTTATCAAAAAGCGAATATTTCATTTATTGGCAATTATAGTTATAAAATAAATCATGCATATAATAGAACATGGTACACTATATACATCACAGAATCATCCAATATTTTAATAAATTATTCATTCAATATTACTCCAGAGCAATACCCTGTTTCACCTTATGATAGCTTGGGAGTAAATGCAATACCCCAATACCTTAAAAATGAATATGACCATCCAGAATATTTAGGGGGAAAGGAAGTAATTGATCCCTCATACTTTGTCAATATATCAAGGGAAATTGTTGAACAGGCACATGCAAATAATGTGTTTGAAATGGAATATGCTCTTTATAGTTATATAGTTAAAAATTTCAAGTATTATTTGACATATTCAACGCTAGAAAATCCTATGTCTGCTGTAGAAACATGGCAAAATAAAGCTGGGGATTGTGCAGAACTGTCATTCTTATATGCATCTATGTCCAGGGCCCTTGGAATACCCGCATGGCTTGAATTTGGTTGGTTATATGGATCAAATGGCTGGGGACAGCATGCGTGGATTGAGACGGTAATTCCAACCACTCATGGCCTTGTTAAAGGTATCATTGATTTGACAATAGAAATACATTCTTCAGATTTCGGCATTGGATTTTTTGTTAGAGACCCTTATAGGATAACGGAATGGGTAGATGATGGAAATAGTTCACATTTTACAAATTATTATACATTAGCATATGGAAGGTCTGCAGGAAATGTGGAAATTACAGACCAGGTGGTTAATTCATCAACTACACAAGGACCATACATAATAATGATGGTTCCATCATGGAGCATACCACAATTATATTTTGACATAGGTTCAATAGGTGTATTTTCAATAATTTTCTATGCTATTATAAGAAAGCCAAAATTTTTATTATATTAAATTGGATGCATCAATAGTTATTTTTTCATCACTTGTTTCCACAATCCAGAAAGGCCAATAATAAGTATCTATATAATCTACCGATATTGAATCTTCCATAACTGTTGTATGAACCGTTTTCACGACGGTGGCAAATTCATATTCTCTTTTCTCTTCTCTATCCCCTGTAAATTCCTTTATTAAAAAGTTAATCACAATATTTTTTAATTCGTCTAAATCTGTTAGTTCAGGTTCTACGAATTCAAAATTAAGCAACTTTTTGTCCAATTCTCTCTCATTTATTATTTCAATGTTGTTTTTTATTATATATTTTTTATTATAATCTGATAAGTTTAAAGCAACAACACCATTATATTTTATTGGATTAATTGTCCCAGTTTCTAAAACTTCCAATTTAAAGTTCATAAATGCATATGGATAGTAAATTAATTTAATATTTTTAATATCATCATTGATATTTGAAATTACCTCTGCTCTGCTTTTTTTAATTTTAATCAATTTTCTATCATTATCATCATTATTGATTGAGCCTATCACAATAGGAATTCCATAATCTTTTTTATCTTCATCTTGCATTGAAAGAATTTGATCAAGGAAATCGAGTTCATCCTTTTTTCCAATTTTTAGCATTTCAAATATGTATTCTCCCAATAAACAATTGAATTTTTCACCATTTATTATTCTGATATTGCAAATGTTTCCATACTTATAGTTATAAAAACCGTCTTCATCTATTTCTCCTAAAGATACCTTTATGTTCCCCAAAACAAATATCATTGCATCAACAATGTTATCCATAGTAGAACATAACCTTGCAAAATCTATTATATCTTCAATATTTTCCAATTCTCCGAATATTATTTTCACCAATATATACATTTCAACGTTTAATTTTTTATATTTTTTTAATTTAAATTTCAATATGTTTGCATCCGGATTACCTATAACACCTAAATAATCAACGTCTGACGAATATTCCAGCATATTTATAATCAATTTTTTTATTGTAATTTCAATGTCTTCTGTCATTTTTGCATTAATAATATCCTCTTTATATTAATTTTACCTGAGATTAACAATATAAAGGTTAAATCCCTGAATCTTATAATACCAGTATGGAAAAATATGATGTCATAGTGGTAGGTTCAGGAATATTGGGGCTTTCATCTGCTTACCATTTAAAGAATAAAAACAAGGACCTTAATATTCTGGTAATGGACAAATATTCTACATATGCACAAGGTAACACATCTAGAGCAGCTGCAGGATTTAGAGACTTATTCTCTTCTGAACCCAATTTTATGTTGGCCCATTCATCAATAGAATTTTATAAACACGTACAAAATGAATTAAAATTCAATTTAGACATGAAATTTGTAGGTTATTTATATCTTCTAGAAAATAAAACATTGAAAAGTTATGAAAAGATATTTGAAAAATTGATCAAGAATACGAAAGCGGAAATTATAGATAAAGATAAAATCATGGATATACATCCACATTTAAGGTTAAAGCCTGATGAATTGTCTTCAAATATAATAGGAATTGATGAAATAGAATACGGCTTTTTGGGAAAAAACTGTGGTATATTTGAACCAGATTTAGTAAGTTCATTTTATTTTGAAAATTTAAAATCTTTAGGAGTTGAATTTTTGTTTAACACAAAAGTAGAAAAATTGAACCTTGAGCCAATAAATAGGCTAGATTATCCAGGAGAACCTTTCGTATGGCAAGATAAGAAAATTGGAGCTATTGAAACAAACAGAGGAGAATTCAGGGCAGATTATTATGTTTTGGCTACAGATGTTTGGTCATCAATTCTATTATATCCCATTGGAATTGACGCTTACGTAATACCAAAAAAGCGACAGATTTTCCAGATAACTGGCGAAAGCGTAAAAAAAATATTGCATTCTGATTATGGAATTTCAGATGATAAAATTATACCATTCACAATTTTGCCAAAAGGTGTTTATTTAAGGCCATCGATAAAAGAGAATTCATTAAGGGTATCTGTATCAGATGATATAGGTAGGAGTATAATTTTGGAGGATGATCCACAGCCAGAATTGAATTTTTATGCATATAATATAAGGCCAGTTTTACTCGCGTATTTTCCCAACTTAGAAGATGCAAGGATATTTTCTTCATGGGCTGGCCAATATTCGATCAGCACGAGGGATGATCAACCATACATCTTCAAAATAATGAATATGATTTATGCCGGTGTTACAAGCGGAAGCGGTGTAATGAAGGGTGATGCAATAGGAAGAATAGTTGAATCGATATTTTCAGATAGGGAATATGTCGATTTTTATGACAATTCAAGAATAAAATCTGATACATTTGGATTTATGAATAGGAATGTTCCTAATGAGGAATTTGTATTATGAGAATACTGGTTAAAGGTTCAAATTTTCCCTCCGCAGGTTTCATTAATTTTTTAAAAAACCATTATCAAATCGATTTTTATGAGTTGCCAGAATATCACAATGATTTTTATTATCCATATTTTCAAGGAAAAAAGGAAAATATGTCTATAATCTTTGAAGAATATTTTCAATATGACAAAAAGGCCTGTAAAAAAGGTAAAAATAATGTAAAATTTTATTGTTCAAGAAAAATATATCTGGAAAATATTTTAGAAAAATATAATATAAATTATGTCGAAAACCTGGACGAATCTAAATATGACATAATCTTTGAATCATCAATACCAAATGAACTTTCGAATACATATTATTATGAAGGTATGTTGAATGAGAAAAGGGATATTCTTGCAGATTTTAGAGGCCAATACAATTTCTTTTATACTCCAAATGGAACATTTTTCAACATTGAGAGTAAAGAATTGTTATTTTCAAAATCAATATTTTTGAGAAAAGTAAATACAAGAAATACAAATATTCCTTTGGTAAGGATTGAAAAAAATAGAATATATTATTCCCCGGCTATGTTTAAAGATCTTTTCCCAGGATATGTTTTGGGACTATTAACAGCAAGCTATATTTCATCATCCGCATTACATTATTCATGCTATTCTTTTAAAAATTATATATTTTAATAGAAAAATCAAAATTCTATTAATAAATATATTTATATAAAAATAGATTTTATCTATAAATAATATATATAATAGAAATATTTAAATAATAGGAAGTGCATTATTAATAGGAGGTATAAAAATGATGAATCAACCTTCTGGAGGAATTTATAACCAACCACCTGATCAACATCAACAGTATCCGCCTACGGCTCCACCTTTTTATCAGCAGAGAAAAAACATATCTGAAATACTTACCAGCGACAGCATGATTGTTTTATTCATTATTGGTGGCATATTTCTTGCTTGGCTAGGTTATCTTCTTGGCGTTGTGGGAAGAGGAGTTAACAATGGAACTGGAATTATAGAAGGCGGTATGATCGTCTTCTCACTTGGTATTACACTTATAATAATAATGCTTTTATTACTAGGCATACTTAGACTAATATTTCCTGCATGGAATAAGCACGAAGGAGATCGCTGGGTAAGAGTTTTTACAATATTAGCTGGTGTATCAATCATCATAATTGGAATAGAACTTCTGATGATATTTGGTGCAATATTTTCAGTATCGTCGTTTTTACCATAAAAAATTTTTTATTTTTTATTTATATTTGAATATTTTTAATATAAAATTATGAGTTCAATGATTTAATACGCCAGTATATAAAAACTAGTGATAACAGAATAAAAAATAAAATAACTATAATGTATGATAAATTATATTTAATAATTGTACTTGCAAGTAAAAGACTTACTATACCAAGGAAATAATAACCCCACACAAAAGAACTAACAATTTTTTTATTTTTAAAAATGGAATGAAGAAGATAAGAAATTATGGAAAATATTATGGAAATAATGCCTAAAAAAATTAAATCATTGAATTTATTTGGTGGAATTAATATGGCGTAAAAAATCAATATTGAAATTGCCAATATCAAAATTATTGAAATTATGCCGATGAAATTTTTTGATTTTTGCATAAATGTATTAATATTTTTTCATATTTAAAAATTCTTACAATATGATATAAATTGACGATAAATTAATAAGTTTATGATCATTATAATTAATCATGGAAGCCCTGTTAATAATTGATATGATTAATGAATTTGTTAATGGGAAATTTGGATCTGATAGGGCTAAATCTATTGTAGGGAACATAAAAAAATTAATTGAAATATTCAATGAAAAAAATTTACCTGTTATTTATGCAAAGGATTCACATATTGATGGTGATCCAGAACTCAAAGTATGGGGCAACCATGCTATGAAGGGCTCCTTTTCATCCGAAATCATAGATGATTTAAAGCCGGACACAAATGCAATAGTGGTTGAAAAGAGGACATACGATGCATTTTTTGAAACTAATTTAAACGAAATTCTTAAGAGCAAAAATGTGGATAAAGTATTTTTTTCAGGAGTAAGTACAGACATATGTGTATTGCATACTGTTGCACATGCATTCTTCCTTGGTTATGAAACTTACATAGTAAAAGAATGCACTGAATCGATTAAAGAAAGTAATAAAGACTTTGGTTTAAAATACATGAATAACATTTATGGTACAAAAATAATAAGCATAAAGGAAATAGGTGAAATTTTATGAAATTTTATATTTCAAGTGAAGATGATATACTTTCGGGTAAAACAACAGATGTTTATTTTTTAAGGACAATGGAAATTCTAAAAAAAGAAAATGTTCATAAAAAAGTAGTTGCAGAAGTAACCACCCAAGATCAGCATAATGAATGGATTGTTTTTTCAGGTCTTGAAGAAGTTGCAAATCTATTAATTGGAAAAAAAATCAATCTTAGGTCGGTTAAAGAAGGGTCAATATTTACGCCATTTGATCAGCATGGAATTCCAGTACCTGTAATGGATGTGGAAGGTGATTATCAAAATTTTGCTATTTATGAAACACCTTTGCTTGGTTTAATTTGCCAGGCTTCTGGGATTTCAACAAAATCAGCGAGGTTCAAAAAATTGATTGGGAATAGAACTTTATTATCATTCGGTGTGAGAAGGATGCATCCTGCAATAGCACCTATGATAGATAGATATTCATACATTGGAGGCTGTGATTTTGTTTCAAGTGTGATAGGTGCTGAAAAACTTGGTTTAAAACCTAGAGGAACCATGCCACATGCCCTTATTCTTGTATTGGGTGAAGAAAATGCCTGGAAAAAATTTGATGAAGATCTGGATCCAAGCGTACCGAGAATAGCTCTTGTAGATACCTTTGGGGATGAAAAATTCGCATCAATAAAGGCAGCAGAATTGGTAAAAAATTTGAGTGGGATTAGGTTAGACACGCCATCATCTAGAAGAGGAAATTTTGCACACATCATAAGGGAAGTTAAATGGGAGCTTTCTATTAGAGGTTATAAGAATATTGAGGTAATAGTTTCAGGTGGAATTAAGGAGGAGAATATTAAAGAGTTAATGGATGCTGGTGCAGATGGTTTTGGAATCGGTACCACAATTTCCAGTGCTTCTACAATAGATTATGCAATGGATATTGTTGAAATCGATGGCAAACCTATTGCAAAAAAGGGAAAATTTGCAGGAAAAAAGGACGTATATAGATGCGAAAACTGTGGTACTTATTCCGTGGTAAAACATGGCTCAAATGCACCAATATGCGAAAAATGTGGCTCTGAAATGGTGAATGCAATGGAAACAGTTATAGAAAATGGTTCATTAAAAGTTGATTTACCGGATGCAAAAAATATAAGGGAATATGTTCAAAAACAACTAAAATATGTTTCAATTGATTAAAATTCATCTTAAAAAAATTTAAAATAATTTTATTAATTAATTCTTGTCATGAGTAAAATATTGGTAATTTCAGATTTGCATGGTAATTATGATGCATTAAATTCCATTCTTTCAGAAGATTTTGATTACCTCATTGTTTCAGGTGATCTTACAGATTATGGTCCTGAACCTCACCTGGTAATTGATGAAATAAAAAATAAAGCTAATTTCGCTGTAATGGGTAACCATGATTCTGCTAATGGATTTAATATTGATTGCAGATGTTCTGAAAAGTTTCATGATCTATCCGTTTATACAAGAGATTATTACAAAAAATTTCTTTCAGATGAACATATTAAATTTCTAAGATCACTACCACTTTTTAAAAATTTTGAGATTGATGGAATAAAGTTCACAATGGTTCATGCATCTCTGGAGGATTATCTATACGATTATGTATTACCATCCGTTAGTGATGTTGATTTAATCAAAAAATTCAAAAATTCAACCTCTGATTTTGTAATTTTTGGCCACACACATTTGCCAATGTGGAGAAAATTGAATTCAACAATATTTATAAATCCTGGAAGCGCTGGTCAGCCCAGGGATGGAAACTGGAAAGCATCATATGCAACAATAAATACCAATGACAAATCATTTAATATAAAAAGAATAAAATATGATGTTGAAAAAACGATAAAAAAAATAAATTCACTTGATATGAAAAATGATATAAAAGAATTGCTTATAAATATTTTAATGAAAGGTGGATCTTTCTGATGCTTATGTTCCTTTCCTTTCTTTTCTCTTTGGCCTCAAGCCTGTATAACCACATCTTCTGCATCTCGTGGCATTTGGTGGGTTCTTAGCATAACATTTCATGCATATTTTTTTATTCAATTTTCTATTAACAGCTTCAGCGAATGTCATTTAAATCATACCTCACATGCTTAATTAATATTTAATCTTTTTTTCTTAAAAAGAAGATACCCATAATAATGAATATTAAGCCAATAAATATACCTATTATTGAATATATTATAGCATCAGAATTTAATAAATTCACGCTTGTTAATGAACCGAATGAAATAAATGAATTTGATTCAACAGTGCCATTACTGTTCTGAAGGATCTGATAAAAAGATTCCTCAGTTCCGTTGCTGGATGAGATGTAAAGTGATTGATTATTTGATGAATATTTAATTCTATTGAAACCAACAATTCTTGATTTTGCATGTATATTCAAAACATCTTTTAATGTAGTTGAATTGCTAATATTTCCTTTAACCAAATGTTCAAATATTATTATAGATTCCTGGTTTGGCCCATTAATTATTATATTAATAAGAAGACCATATCCTGAATAATTGAACATTTTCTGTCCATTTAAAATAAAATAATTTATATTTATTTTATCTTCGTAAAAATTTGAAGTCATTTTATAATTCATTACTCCATTCTTTAGGGTAAGAAAGCTAGAATGCCACATTATGTCCTTTAAAAATATTTGACCTCTGTTTCCAAAAAGAATAGATGATATTATTAAATTATATTCAGTTCCATTTAAGTTAATTGATACGAAAGGATAATCTTTTGAGAATATAATTGAAATATTATTTTTTTCAATTTTAATTGAGTGGATATTCTCAAAAACTGATGCCTGAGAAATTGATGAAAGAAAAATAAAAATTGTTAAAATTATGATGATAAATTTCTTCATTTTTTCACCATCCTGTTAATAACAAAAGCACCTGAAATTGTTACCACTAAAATAATTGAAATTAAAATTATGAATGGCAAATTCTCGAAAATTAAATTATTTTTAGGCATATTCAAGCCGGCCAAAGATACAAGATATACAAATGTGCCGTTTATATTGCTCTCATTGTATGTGAATTGATCATTGTCTAAGACGCTAGAAAGTTGAGACTCTTTAAAATTTACGTTGTTTATTTCAATTTTCAAAGGATTACTTAAATTTTCCATAATAATTATTAAAAAGCCATTTTCTTCTGTGAAATTTAAATTCAGGGAAAATAGATTATTTATGATTTTAAATGATAATATTCCTATGGATGAATTAACAAAATCAGAAGTAATATTCCCATTATTAAAATAGAGATAACCATCAAATTCATTGGACATAATATACTGGCTCATATATCCCATTGTATTATTTATTTCAAGAAATATTTTTATATAAAAATTATTAAATGTTGTTATATATACAGTAGAATTTAAAATGGATATATTTGCATTATTAACAAAAGAAACACAATTTATGCTATCTATTAAAAAACCATTAAATGAAATTGATTTATAAATGGTAGTATTATTATTAAAATTAATTAATATTTTGTAAATACCTTTCCCCTCAATATCTATAATAGGGGTTTTAATGTTCATTATCTTTAACTTAAAATCTTTTGAAATAAAATCATTAACTATTTTGTTATTTAACCAATTTCCATTTAAATTTGGAAATATATTAATCGATTTAATCAATATTTTATTTTCATAGGATAAATTTAGAATATTTCCGTCGTATGTTCCTTGAAAATTTACATAATTTCCATTATTTTTTAAATTGTTTCCTGTAGCTATTGAATAAACGATTCCAGGCGAAATGATTAAAATAGTAATTATTAATGCTAGAAGTTTCATTTTACTTAATTATTATTTTCATACTATTTTAGATTTTTTGTACAATTATTTAAAAATGATTTTTTGAACATTTAAATAAAAAATTTATGATAAAGATACTATTTCGGGCTCATTTTTTATATCATCAACAATAATAGCAGTTCCATTAGCTACCATTTCATTCATATAATTGCTAAGTTCCGAAGTATCAAATCTTATTTCTATTATAGCATTTGCACCAAGTTCTTTAGCAGCTTGCTTTAGTCTTTCCATGGCTGTATTTCTTGCATCGGAAAGCATTTTTGTGTATATCCCTATTTCAACCCTTTGCCCAGGATCTGAATATTGCAGCAATATTCTGTCCAATTCCCCTGCTTCTAACGGTTATGCCCCAATATAGGGCCTATTACCTTTGCTATCCTTTTTCCAGGAACATAGTTCATCGAAACCATTATTATATCATTTTCCATAATATATATAATGTTCTAACATATAATATCTTTACCAAAATCTATTTATATTTTTTATGGCTTTAAATTTTTAATTGCTTGTATATGCAATTAATAAAAATAATGTTTATATATTAATTACTTAATTAAGAATTATGCTAAGCTTAACAGAAATTCTATCCAGTTACGAAATAGAATATATGACCTATTTAAAAAAGAATGATATAAATAATGCTAAAAAGGTAATGGAAAAAATTTTTAAGATGGTAGATGAGGAGGGTGTTATGCCATCTGAATTTCGCCAGGTGCATAAAATATTCTTTAATCTCTTTGATAGCTATATCTCAATATCAGATTTTTTAAATGCTGCAAAAACATTTGAGTATTTGGTAGCTCTTAGGGCGAATCTAAATCAAATCAAACCAAGGGCAATAACATTAATAAAAAATGCTTATAACAAAAAAATAAACATAGATAATACTATAAAGACTATAAAAAATATATTTGGTAATGATAAAGAGGTAATGGATGTATTTAACCAGTTCAATACATCTCACACACAGATTAACAAAACAGAAAATAAGGAAATTATTAAAACTGAAAAAAACGTAGATTTAAAAGATAGAAAAGTTATAGATCTGGCATTGGAACTTGCTGATGTTTATGAAAAAAAGAGTAATTTTATTATGGCTTTGCAAATTATTAATGATTTATTGAAAGATTATCCAAATAATGAAGATGCTTTAAAAATGAAATCTAGGTTGGAAATTAAAATTAAAAATAATGAAGAATTGAACACTATGCCTGAAACTAAAAATATTTTAAATCAAAATCCCATAAATGATATAATTAATCTTATAGACTCAGGTGATCTCGTAAAGGCAAACCAGAAAAGCCTGGAGCTAATTTCAAAAAACCCAAATGAACCTAAATTTTGGTTATTGAGGGCAGTAATCGCCTATAAAAATAAGGATTTCAATGCCTACAGAAATTTTATTTCTTACGCTTCAAAGTTGGACAAAAATATATTAAATGACAGCATTTATAAAAAATATATTGAGAAATAATTAAAAAATTATATGAATTTTTAAATTTATTTAATTAACAAGAAGCTATTTTTAAAATCTGATTTTAATTACATTAATAATTTAAATGAGCCATAATATAATGCTAACTGCGTTAATTATATTTGCTTTCTGAATAATATTTCTATGTGGGCAGGAACTTTAAGTGGAATTTTTAATTCCAATATGTATTTGTTTATATTTTATTTTATGATATTTAAAAATAATATATATAAAAAATTATTTGTGAGGATAATTTGGTACCTCCGTTATTATTGTAACATCATGTGGATGACTTTCCCTCAGACCTTCTCCTGTCATTCTTATGAACTTTGCATTTTTCCTTAATTCTTCTATATTGGAAGCTCCAACATATCCCATCCCCGATTTCAATCCACCAATTAGTTGGAATACAACATCCTCCACCTTTCCCTTATACGGTACAGCTCCCTCTACACCTTCAGCAACATACTTTGCTTCTCCTATTTTACCATATCTATCAGATATGCCTTTCTGTATTACTCCCAAAGAACCCATTCCTCTATATGTTTTGTATTTCCTTCCTCCTATAATTATTTCCTGACCTGGCGATTCATCTGTTCCTGCAAGAAGATTCCCAAGCATTACTGCGTTTGCTCCAGCTGCTATTGCCTTTACAATATCACCTGAATACCTTATACCTCCATCTGCAATGATAGGAATTCCATATGATTCAGCAACATCTGCCACCTGTGAAATAGCCTCAAGTTGAGGGACCCCAACTCCAGCGACTATTCTTGTTGTACAAATGGATCCTGGACCTATTCCTACTCTTAGACCATCTACGCCCAGAGAAATTAAGTCTTCAGCTGCTTCTGATGTTGCAATATTTCCAGCAATTATATCAATATCCAAAATTTTTCTAATTTCTTTAATACCATCCATTACCTTAGTGTTATGAGCATGGGCTGTATCTATTACAATCACATCAACACCTTCTTTTTCTAATATCTCAGCCCTTCTTGTATCAAATGGACCTACAGCCGCTCCAACAATTAATCTACCTTCCTTGTCTCTTATTGATGTTGGATATTTTTCTCTCTTCAAAATATCCTTTGCCGTTATTAATCCCTTTAATTTACCATCTTTTCCAACTATTGGTAGTTTTTCTATTTTCTTATCCTGCATGATTGAAAGAGCCTTTTCTAATGTTATGTCCTCATCCCCAACAATAAGATTTTTGCTCATTATATCGTTCACTTTTATATCTAAATTTTTTAAAAATCTCACATCCCTTTCTGTAATTATTCCAACTAATTTATCATCATCTATCACGGGAAGACCTGCAATTTTTTTCTCCTTCATTATCTTTATTGCTTCCTTAACATCCATTCCAGGTGAAATTGTTATTACATCCCTTATTATGAGGCTCTCTTCCCTTTTAACCATTCTTACTGCATTCCTCTGCTCCTCTATTGTTTGATTTCTATGTATAATACCTATACCGCCAAGATGTGCCATACCTATTGCCATCTCTGGGCCTGTGACAGTATCCATTGGAGAGCTTACAATAGGAATGTTCAATACAATATTTTTTGATATCTCAGTTTTTGTTTCTGCCTCTTTTGGATCTATCCTAGTTTTTGATGGAATTAAAAGCACATCATCAAAGGTAAGACCTAGCTTAATTTTCTCAAACTTTTCGCTGTACATGCATTAATAATTATCCAAGATTATTTAAATCTTACCAGTTGAACGCCAGAACTCAATAAAGCGTTCAACTATTTTGTCTGAGAAACTTTCTTTATATTTAATTAATGTCCTCGAGACAAGTTCTGGATCTTTAATAAAATAAAAAACATTTTTTCCCTCCTTTTCCGTTAACAATATTCCAGAGGATTCCATTTTCTTAATATGGTATAAGATAGTTTGATTCTTTAAATTTAAATTCCTTGAAATGTCAGTTAAACTTTCTTTCCCATTCATTAAAATTTCTACAATTATGCTTCTTTGCACAGGCTGCCTTAAGTATGGTAATATTTTCTTTTCCTGTGGAAATTCCATTGGATTTGGGTAATATCTCTTATATCCCATTTCTTCCTTTCCCACAATAAGATTTTCCTTTTCTAAAACTGAAAGATTATATTGAAGGTCTCCAACATTTATATCAAGTATTCTTATCAATTCCCTGAAATGCAATCCAGGATTCTTTTTGATTGCTTCGTATATTCTTTTCCTCTTTTCTATATCGAGAGGCAAATACCTCACCTTAATATAAGGGTAAGGTATAAAATAATCAATGCTGCAATATCTGGAATAAAATAATACCATATTGGAAAAGAAATTCCAGTAAAATCAGAAATAATAAATATTATAGATTTCAAGGAAAAAATAAAAAATACAAAAGAAAGATAGATGAATCTCTTTTCTCTCATATTTCTCCATGATCTTATTCCTAGATATAGGAAAAATATGGACAATGACAATAATATGCCCGCCAATATTTCTGCTATCATATTTTAACAAATATTCAATGGGAATATAAAGTTTTAATAAGTAAACATATTTTTTAAAAAACGTGTGGATTGGAATAGATGATACAGATTCCAGTACTGGTATGTGTACAACTTACTTAGCCATGGTTATTGCAGGAACCATGGACCTAGATTTAATTAAATTTCCAAGGCTTGTGAGATTAAATCCGAATATACCATGGAAAACAAGAGGTAATGCTGCAATTTCATTGAATGTTGGAATAGGCAAAGGAAAAAAAATAAAAATTGGGGAATTCAATTCAAATGAAATTTATTCATATGAATATGGAGATGATTCTTCCCTTGATGAAAGAGATATACTAGAAAAATTAAAAAAAATTGTGGAAAAATATGCAGTAATGGATGAGGAAAAAACTTCTCCTGGCATAGTTGTTACAAGAAAAAAAATAAGTGAAAAATTGTATTGGAAAGCGGTAAGGTCAGTAATTGATTTAAATGAAATTTTTTCTTATCTGGAAAATGCATCATACTTTGGATATAAATATAAAAGGGGTTTGATAGGCGCTTCTTCAGCAATATCATGGAAACCAAAAAGAAAAACTTACGAGCTTTTGACTTATTTGCCTGAAGATAAATGGAACGGAGAGAGATTCATAGATAAAAAATCTGTAATCTTGATGGATAAAAAAATAAAAACAACATTTGAGAATTTTGATTACAACAACGATCATATTGCCATTAAACCTGAAACAAAAACACCAGTTCTTTTTGGCATTAGAGGTACAAATGTGAACGACCTTGAAATGGCAAGAAAAATTGTTAAAAGTGATCCATATTTTTCTTATTTAATTTTTGAAACAAACCAGGGAACTGACGATCATCTTGTTAAAAAGAAAATTTCAGAAATAAAACCATATGATTCTGTAATACTAGATTGTGAGGTGTTGGAAAAACCTAAAACAATTCCTGGAGGACATGTAATTTTCAAGGTAAAGGATAGAACAGGTGAAATTTTTGCTGCCGCTTATGAAAAAACTAAGGAATTCAGGGAAATTATAAAAAATCTAGATGTTGGTGATGAAATAAAAATATTCGGAAGCGTAAAAAAGTATCCTAAAACATTGAACATTGAAAAAATATTGATAAAGAATTTGGCTGAAATAAAAATAAAGGTAATACCAATTTGTCCAAAATGTGGAAAAAAAATGGAATCCGCTGGTAAAAATAAAGGCTATAGATGCAGAAATTGTGGCACATTTACTAATGAAATAAAATATGAAAAAATTGAAAGAAACATAAACCCAGGATTATATCAGGTACCTGTAATTGCAAGAAGGCATCTCTCAAAACCCGTTGAATTTTTCAGGTAATATATAAGCTATCTTTTCCCCGCCATTTCTTATAATCTTTCCCTTAATTCCATAGGCAATTTCTATATTCTTCTCATTTATCACATTTTCAGGCTCTCCAAATGCTAGTATGTTACCATTATGAATTAAAGCAATTTTTGTGCAGTACCTTACTGCTAAATTTACATCATGCATGCTCATCAATATTGTTTTGCCTTGGGATCTCATCCTCTCTATTATATCGAGAATTTCAATCTGATATTTAATGTCCAGATTGCTTGTTGGCTCATCTAAGAGAATTATTTCTGGATCCTGGGCAATTGCCCTTGCAATGAATACCCTTTGCCTTTCTCCTCCTGAAATTTGTCTAGTGCTTTTATTTCTTAAATCATAAATTTCAGTTTTTTTCAATGCTTCTATTATTATATTTTTATCTTTCTCAGTTAAAGAATCCATTATGCCCAGATGTGGATACCTTCCCATGGAAACTATTTCAAATACGTTAAAATCGAATGCTGTAGATGTATCCTGTGGGACAAAGGCCATAATCCTTGCCAATTCCTTTCTTGAATAATTTTCTATTTTTTTACCATTAATTAAAATTTCTCCCTCTTTCTTTTTCAATATTCCGCCAATTAGATTCAAAAGAGTTGTTTTCCCTGATCCATTTGGACCGAGAATACCTAAAATTTCATTATTTTTGACAATAAAGGAAATTCCTTTCAGGACTGAATGATCATTGTATGAAAACTTCAAACTTTTTACTTCTATCATAATTTTACCTCCAGTAATCCCTCTCCCTCATTAAAAGGTATAGGAAAACTGGAACTCCTATAATTGAAGTTATTATTCCAACTGGCAATTCTTCAATTATATAAAACGACCTTGCAATTGTATCAGCAATTACCATGTAACCTCCACCTATAAATATGGAAGATAATATAACTATCCTATTATTAGGCCCTGTTATAATTCTAACTATATGAGGTATTATTAAACCAACGAATCCTATAATACCTGAAAATGCTACACTTAACCCGGTTATCAAAGATGATAGGATGAAAAAAATTAGCCTTGATTTTTTTACATCTATTCCAAGGGAATATGCATGATCTTCACCTATCATCATCGGATCAATATCTCTCCCCATAATACCCAAAATAATCATTGATGGAATGGCAAATATCATCATTATGTAAACATAATTCCACTGAGCACCACTAAAACTCCCCATTAACCAGTAAAAAACTGTCTGAAGGTCCTTACCGTCCATGTACATTAAATATGATACTATTGCACTAAAAAATATTGAAATTCCCAAACCTGCAAGAAGCATGTTTTCGCTTTTTGGGCCTGTTGAATATGTTGCAATAATAGCAACTAATATTGTTGTGGCCGAAGCTCCTAAAAAGGCTAAAAGAGGCAAAAAATAGATATTTATTGAAACAAGACCTATTATGATTGAAATCGTTGCTCCAAGAGCAGCACCTGAAGCAGTACCAGTTACGTAAGGATCTGAAAGTGGATTCCTAAATATGCCCTGCATAACTGCGCCTGATACAGCTAAAGATGCACCTACTAAAGATGCAAGAATTATTCTAGGCATCCTTAATTCCCATATTATTATATGATACGGACCAGATGCATATGGATTAAAAAGTTCATATATAATTTCCTGTAAAGGTATTGGCACTGGGCCTATTCCAATGGATATAATAATCACTAAAATAAAAAAAATAATTGAGAAGGCAATAAATTTTAAACCTCCGATTTTTTTCATTATTCTTCACATTCGGTTTCAGGCAATATTTTTTCAATGAACTCCTTCAGCCATCCTGTTGCTTTACCGTATGCATCTAAAAGCATGGATCTACCTTCACATTCCCTCTTCCTGTATGGGTTTATTTTTAAATATTTATTATAATTTTCCCTTGCCTCTTTTGCCTCTTCATATAACTTTAATTTTGTACAAGCCACAGATAAAGAAAGCCAGGAATATGCATAATTAGGATCCTCTTTAACTGAATTCTTGAACATAAAATATGCTAATTCTGTTTTACCAAGTTTTAATGCAGACCATCCTCCCCATAAATAGGCATGTGCCTTATTCTTATTTTTATCATTAAATATGTCTATAAGATGGTATTCAAAAGCCTTTTCATAAGCTGTCTTGCTTCCATCAATGTCACCTATCTTTTCTAAGCAATCTGCATATCCATGCCAAGTTCCTGCTATCCAGATTGTTGATTTTTTTATTTCCATGTCAAAAATTCTTTTGTATATTTCAGCTCCGTAACTATACTTTTTCATGCAAACCATAGATTCAGCAACTTTATAATATAAATCAATTTCCTGGGACATCAAGTAAACTTTAAATAATTCAAGTATATTTACTTTTTGGAGGCAAAAAATGAAAAACAGCATTGTTGCGATAGTATTAGTAATAATAATATTGGCATCATTCTATGGAGGATTTGCACTATCAAAATACCAAGAAAATTCAAATAGTGGAACAAACTCAACTACCGGTACCAATTTAAATAATCATGCTTTCTATATAACTGTGATAGATGATGAAAATAACATAGTTAAAATAAAACAACCAGTGAATAGAATAGTTTCTTTAGCACCATCATGCACAGAAATTGCATTTTCTATTGGTCTTGGCCCCAGAATTGTTGGAGATACAATATACGATGAATTTCCTCCTCAGGCTGTGAATATTACAAAAATAGGCGGAGTGACAAATGTTTCAGTTGAAAAAGTAATTGAATTGAACCCTAATCTTGTGCTTGCCTATGGTGGATTGAGCAATCCCAATACAATAACGCAAATTGAGCAGGCAGGGATTCCAGTAATTATTATGAATCCAAGTAATTTGCTAGATATTTTACATGATGTAATGATTCTAGGTTATGCTACGAATACAACGGCGAATGCAACTAAGGTTGTAAATACTATTGAAAATTTTATGACTGATCTCTACAATGCCACATCTAGCATAGTTAATAGATCAACAGTATTTTATCTTGGATGGTATCCTGATATGTATACAGCAGGTGAAGATACCTTCATTAATGATATGATAGTTGAAGCTGGAGGAATAAACATAGCTTCTGCAGGATATTCATGGTTCATTATGAACCCTGAAACATTGGTAGAGGAGAATCCTCAGTGGATACTTGTATCCCAGAATCAATATTCGATGCTCCAAGAGTTTGAGAATAATTCAGCATTTCAGAATATCACAGCTGTCAGATTGCATCATTTTATAATACTTGATGATTATTATATAGAAGAACCAGGTCCACAGATGTTCGTTGGTGTTGAAATTTTGTTCCAGACCATGTATCCAAATTTGGCAAATGAGATACCAAAAATAACATTGCAAGAACTATTTCCAGGTAATGTATGATAACAAGAATATACCACATAACAAAATTTTTAGATCATTCATCATACATTTTTTTTAATGGGTGTAACTGGGACTGTGATTTCTGTATAATGAAAAAATATAAATTTGATATACACCTGCCAGAAAGCCAGATTTCAAATTTTAATTTAAAATTCCTTTCAGTTGAGGACGTGGTTAATATTTTAAAAGAAAACAAAATAATTGAAGTTTTTTTAGGGGGAGGTGAACCCACAATAGATCCTGCTTTAATTGAATTACTAGAAAGATTGAAATTCCATAATATAAAAATAAATATTCTTACTAATGGTGAATTGCTCAATGATAAAATTGTTGATCTTGTAGATAGAATAGCTTTCAGCATAAAGACATTGGATAATGATGCCCACGAAAAAATAGTACACAGATCGAATGCTAAATCATTGGAAAATTTAAATAAATTTTTCAATGAAAAATTCACATTTGAAACTGTATATTTAAATGAACTTGGATGCAAAAATGTATTGAATATTGCTAAATTCATTGAAAAATTTAAAGTTGGAGTAACATTGAGAGTAGATCCATTAATACCTGTTAATGACAAATTTTCCATTCCAGACATTAACGAGATAGATAATTGCATTGAAATGGTTTCTAAAGCAACTAGTGTAAAGGCCTTCAGAATAAAAGGTAAAGGAAAAAATGCAAAAGTGCTCTATCCATGAATATTGAAATAATTGTTTTAATTATTGCCATTGCAATTGATGCAATTGGTGAATATCCAAATGCAATACATCCAGTTGTATGGATAGGAAAAATTATCTATTTTTTTGACAATAAAAGGAAAAGAAGATCAAAATATGTTGAATTTTTTGAGGGTTTTTTTCTCTTCATTTTTGAATCTTCAATTTTTATTCTTATTATATATATTATTTTAAATTTAAGTTATAAAAATCTCATTATTTATATAATTATACAAGTATTTTTACTTAAATCTTCATTTTCAATTGGATCCTTAATTAGGCATGTTAAAAGATGTGAAACGGATGATATTGAAAAATTAAGGAAAAATGTATCCATGATAGTGAGCAGGGATGTAAAAAATCTCGATAAAAATCACCTTTATTCTGCAGCAATAGAAAGTGGTGCTGAAAACATAGTAGATTCAATTGTTTCACCTCTTTTTTATTTTATGTTTTTCGGTATCTATGGTGCATTCTTTTTCAGGATTGTAAATACTTTTGACGCAATGATTGGATACAGGAATGAAAGGTATGAATACTTTGGAAAATTTGCTGCTAGAATGGACGATATAATGAATTTTATTCCTGCTAGAATAACAGGATTAATTTTAATGATATTTTCACCTAAAAGGGTATACGGAAATCTAAAAAAATATAGGAAAATAAAATTGAATGGAATGTATACAATTGCATCCATTAGCGCTATTCTAGATGTTAATTTAGAAAAGATTGGATATTACAGAATAGAGGGAAAAAAGGATTGCACACCTTTGGATGTGAAAAAAACAATTAATTATATATTGTTTGTAAGTATTATTTGGATTGGAATTGTAATGGCGGTGATGCTTGTTTATGGTTTACCATGGTGGAGCTAAGGAAAATGAAAAGGGTTTGTTGGATTTCTCCTATTCAGTGAATCCATACAAGGTACCTTTTATGCGTGATCTCTTAAAGGTGGATTTTAATTCATACCCATACTGCGACTCACTCGAAAATAAAATTAAAGAAAGATTAAAAATTTCACAAGAAGTTGTTATAGGTGCGGGTATTACAGAGCTCTTATACATGGTATCATATGCCCTCAGGAAAAAGGATGCAATGTTTATGGCTCATACTTATGGTGAATATGAAAGAATGGCCGATATTTTTAATATGAGGAAACACTATGTTGAAAGTATTGATCCTGATTTAACATCCTTTGATATTAAAAACGGAATTATTTTTTTTGCAAATCCAAACAACCCTACGGGAAAATTTTATCATGATATAGAGATTCTTTTTGAAACAGCAGAAAAATATAATTCATTTATTGTTTTGGACGAGGCATTCATTGATTTTGTTGACTATGATAATGTAAATTATCCTGAAAATGTGATTGTTTTAAGAAGTTTTACAAAGTCATTTGGTTTACCAGGTATAAGGGCAGGTTATGCATTTGGTAATGAAAATGTTATTAAAAAAATGAAAGAGTTTAGAATGCCCTGGTCCTTGGGATCTCTTGGTTGTAAATTCATAGAGCTTGCTTTAAAAAATTATTATTACCTTAAAAATTCAATTAAAAAAATTAGCCAAGAAAGAAAGAGAATAGAGAATATAACTGGTCTAAAAACGGATGCAAATTTTTTCCTTGCTGATGCAGGATTTAAAGGATTGAATGAAATTCTAAAAAAATCTGGAATTTTGGTTAGAGATTGCTCTTCCTTTGGCCTTCCAAATGCAATAAGGTTTTCAATTAAGAAAAAAAGGGAAAATGATATTCTTCTTAAAGAGATAGAAAAATTTCATCTTAAACCGTTGGAAGGAATTGTTTATGAAGTATAAACCAATATTCATAATGGGAACTTCATCAGGTGCTGGAAAAAGCACTTTGGTAACAGCTTTATGTAGGATATTCACCAATATGGGTATCAATGTTGTTCCTTTTAAGGCTCAGAATATGTCATTGAATGCGGGAGTAGGTATAGGAGGTGAAATGGCATACGCTCAGGTCCTGCAAGCTAAAGCATGCGGGAAAATTCCAAATGTTAAAATGAATCCAGTGCTTCTTAAACCAGAAGAAGATAAGACCCAAATAATTCTTAATGGAAAATATTATGGAACAATAAATGCTGAGAATTATATGAAATCAAGTAAAAATGATCTCTTTAAAATAATTCTTAGGGATTTTAAATATTTAAGTGATAGAAATGATCTTGTAATAATCGAGGGAGCAGGGTCTCCTGCTGAGATTAATATAAAACATGATATTGCAAATACCATATTAGCAAAAAAAATTAAATCAAAGAATATTTTGGTATCAGATATTGATAGGGGGGGATCATTTGCAAGCATTGTTGGAACCGTAGAATTACTTGGTAAAGATCTATTTTCAGGATATATTCTCAATAAATTCAGGGGAAATGAAAATCTTCTCAAAAATGGTTACGATTTTCTTTTTGAAAAATACAGTTTAAAGCACTACGGAACTATTCCATACCTGGAAAATAATCTTCCAGAGGAGGATTCACTGCGTTCCTGGCATGGGAAGAAAGGAAAAATAAATGTTTCAATTATTAAATTGCCACATTTAGCAAATGCAACAGATTTTCATATATTTTCAAAAATAAGGGAAATAGGTTTCAATTTTTCAACTTCACCGGATGAAATAAATAATGCTGATATTGTTATTTTACCTGGAAGCAAACTTACAATAAGTGATTTAATTTTTTTAAGAAACGAGGGATTCGAGGATAAAATTCTTGAACTTTACAAGGATGGAACGAGAATAATCGGTATCTGTGGCGGATATCAAATGATGGGTGAATATATTATTGACGAATTTGAAACAAAATATGGAAAAATAGATGGTTTAAAAATTTTAGAAAGCAGAACGGAATTTGATCGTAGAAAAAAAGTATCATTGATAAGAGGAAAGGTTTTGCATAAAGAATTTTTTAATTATAATATTTCAGGATATGAGATACATTTTGGAAAATCAATTTCTAAAAATCCTTTCTCATTGATAACTAATGAAAATGGAAAAAATGTTAACAGATATGATGGTAGTGCATCTAAAAATGCATTTGGAACATATTTCCATGATTTATTTTTCAATTTGAATTTTGTTGAAAAACTTTTAAATGACATTGCAAAGGAAAAGGGATTGGATAAAATTGTTGTTAATTACAATCTTGATGATGAAATAAATTCAATTGCTGAAATATTTAAAAAGTATTTGGATGTTGAATCTATCCTTAATGATTAACTCTATTTTTTAATTTTAGGTATTAGCATATTTACTCTTTTTTTATATTCTATATATTTTTCGCCATAAGCATCTTCTAGGTATTTTTCTTCATCTTTTATTAATATTCTGAAAATTATATATGCAATAAATGGAACGGGTATTAAAAAAATAAGACCTAAGATTAATACTATACCTGGTATAATAAAAAGAATCCACCCAGCATAAAGAGGATTCCTTGTATGGGCATAAAGGCCATCAGTAACAAGTTCCCCAAATTTGAAAGCACTCTGTAATTCCAGAACTGAAAAATAGATTATCGCTGTGCCTATTAAAATCATAATAATTCCTAAAATTAAAAATAAATTTCCAGAAAATTTTAATGCCCTAAAAAAATATGAATTTATTATATATAAGATGATTGTTATAGGTAGCACGATAATTGCAAGTATATGCCCTATTCCCAAAACACCCATTTTATTCATAGATTTTTCTATATAAGTTTATAATAAGATAAATAAAAATTTAATTGAAAAGATTATTTTATGCATCTTTTTCAATCGATTTATTCATTAATTTTAAGAATGCAATTGAAAGTGATTTACCTATTTTAGTTGCGAATCCACCATACTTTGTACCATTTTCCTCTTCAAAAGCCAATAAAAATGCATCAGATGACGTGCCAACACCTTTACCATGCTGCATTAAAGCATAAACTTTCGTGGATATCATCACATTCAATAGATCCATTGCGCAGCTTGGCTCTATACCTTTTTTTACAACAAGAATGGAATTTATTGTCCTTGACTTTTTGCAGTCTTCTCCTGGAATACATATGTATCCAAGACCCAGTGTAAGAACAATGAAAAAATTTTCATCCTCATAAAAGGAAGAATTTTTTATTAGATCAACAGCTGTGAGAAAACCAACAAAATTTTGAATATTTTTAATTTTTTCAAAATTTTTAGCCAATTCGTACGGGTCCTCATTAAAATCTTCTTTTACTCTAATTATGAAAAAACCTGACCTTTCACCATATCCCCCATTGTAAAATGATGAGGATAAAGTTTTTAATCTTTTCTCAAATTCTGAATAAATGTAATTTTCATTTCTTTCCAGTGATATTACCATAAATTTCTTCTACCTTTTGAATTATCTCATTTACATTTATTCCCTTCTTCTCAGCTATGTAAATAGATCCTCCAGCACCCACACCCTCCTTAACAATACCCTTTTCATAATCTTTTAGGCCATTATACTTGGATTTTGAAAAGTCAAGATTCGCCTTATAATAATCAATACCTATCTCCTTAGCTGTTTTTTCAAATGTAGCACTTTTATCATTTATTACATACTTTGTTGTAAGTATCTTTTCTGGCATTTTTCCAGATTCCTTCATAAGGGCTGCTACTGCAAGCATTTGAGTTCCTCCAGCAAGGAATATTTTGCCTGAATATCCATGTGAAAAACCTACAATAAATGCCATCATGGGATCACCAAGTTCTTTTAATGATGTATACCAGTCCAAATTTTTAATTCCTATTCTATCAATTGCTTTTTTTACTATTTTCATTTTAAGATCAATTGGATTTATTTGAGATGCAGAAGAAACTGTGGATTCATATCCTAATCCAGTTAGAACAGCCTGAGCTGTCGTAGTTCCTCCTGGAACACTTTCACCTATGTAAATTTCATTCAAAAAAGACATTTCATGACCAAATAATTCTGAATTTTCTAAAATTTTTTCCAGATATGGTAATGCAGTTTTTTCTGCTATATTGTTTCCTGGAATGTTTGTTATATTCACAAATGGTATTTTGGGCTCAATTAAAGTTCCAGATCTTACTACAAGCAATGGAAAATTAGCAAGTATTTTCGATGCTTTTGTAATTATCCCAGGCGTAGGATGACCTTCTGGAGTCACGGGTATTGCATCTATTGACTTAGGTCTACCATAAAAAAGGAATTCAGCATCTGCTATTGGTGTATATTTAATGAGGTCCTGTTCCTTACCCGCCACTGTTATTCCAGGAATGGACGCCACATCCGTATTTGATATAACAAGTATGAACATATTTAAAGCAAAGTTGAAATAGATAAAATGTATTTTAATATTTTGATGCTTTCATTAATTTCATTCTTTACAAACATTCCATCAAAAGGCACTTTGGAAAATGCTTCCAAAGAAACTTATTTGTTGCCTATAATAGCTTTAATTATATCCCTTCCATCTGCTATTGTTTTTTATTTCCTATTTTTTTTACCATCTATTATTAGAGCTGTTATTGGTATTTTATTCATATATGCAATAAATGGAATTATACATCTTGATGGACTAGCGGATTTCTCTGATGGTATTATGATAAAAGGGCCGAAAGATAAAAAAATTAAGGCATTGAAAGATGTGAATACAGGGATCGCTGGCCTATTTTCAGTCCTTTTTGTAATACTTTTAGAGATTTTTTCCCTTTATTCTATAAGAATTTCTCTATTAAATGTATTGTCATTTTTCATAATCTCTGAATTTTCAGCAAAGTTTTCAATGTCCCTAGGTTTGATAAACAGGCCTCAAGGTGAGGGTTTAGGTGCAATATTTCAAAAAAATTTTAAAAAATGGTTTCTAGTTATCGCTATCTTGATAACTTTACCTTTCTTTCTTTTGTTCCATTATTACTATTTTTTCTCTTTTGTTGGCTTTTTAATATCTCTAATAATATCAAAAATTTGTAAGAAAAATTTTGGCATGGTGAATGGTGATTGCCTGGGTGCAATGAACGAGATATCTAGGTCAATTACAATGGTGGTACTATGCTCGGTTTTGTAATGGCAGGAGGTAAAAGTTCAAGAATGGGAACTGAGAAACCATTGCTCGAATTCAAGGGAAAAAAATTTGTTGACATATCTTGCGAAGCGGTAATAAAATCAGGTTTAAAGTGCATTGTAGCAGTTTCACACAATGCACCAAATACTATGGATTATGTAAGAAATAAATATGAAACTATGATCACACCTGGAATTGATTACTGTGTTGATGTTAAATTTATTTTTGATAAAATTAAAGAGCCATTCTTAACAGTAGTTTCAGATTTACCATTTATTAGTTTTCTTGACATAAAAGAATTCATGAAAGATTATAAGGGTAAAAGTATGGCAGGTGTTATCATAAAAAATGGAAAAATAGAGTATATTGGTATTAATATAGTGTCTGACGATATTAATGATGATATTCATATATTCAAAAATGATCTTTTATCTATAAATGTAAATACATGGGATGATTATAAAAAAATTTTGGAAAAGGTTTAATCTCTGTATTTTGCAAGTAAATAAGCAATTAAGAATGGAATTAATATCCAAAGAAGTCCAGCAGCAATTAATGGTAAATATGTTAAGCCATAAGCAGAAGGATTTATTGTTATTCCACCAAATGATCCTAGTTTATTTGTGATTAATGTCTGGAAAAGATTAGAATAGCCTGCAGGGCTTATGTAATCAAATATAATATTTGTAATAACATATGTTGAACTGCTAGATGAAATGCCCAAAGCGGATATAACAGCTAGAGGAATAATCTCCCAGAAAAGATCCATAACAACAAATATACCTATTGCAGCTCCAAGAAGGGCACCCTGAGATTTAACTAAGTGTGAAATCATATATACAATGGATAAAAATGCCACACCTTCCACAAAATATGTCCATATTAATTCTGTTAAAAATATTACACTGAAATACATACTGAAATAATAGAAGTATATCAAGTCAACAAGGGCCATGGCCACAGCACTTGCAATGAATATTGCTATTGCATTTGATAGAAATCTTGTTGTAATTAATTCACCCCTTGTAACTGGTCTTTTTAAAACTGATTCAATAACACCACTTGTCCTGTCCTTTCCATATGTAAGATATGCAGTGAATATTGCAAGGATAGGAATAAATAGATCAAGAATTGATGAGATTCCTGAAAATACTAGGCTCTGAAGTCTAGATTGTGTCATTGGTGAATATGTTGATAGTTTACCCAATAAAATGATTGGGAATGACTTTCCTCCTTCAAGGCCAGAATATATATTTACAAGGGTTCCATTGCTATTTTTAACTTCAATGTAGTATGTATCATTTATATTTTCAATTGTGGGGAATATTTTTTTAATTGATATTGATGTGAAATTGTAATAAAATGTATAGTTGAAAGAATTAGGAATGGATCTACTTGAATTTGTTGCAAGGAATATAAAGCTAAGATTTGGTGATGATGATCCATTGTTACCAACATACATTGCAAGTATTCCCATCCTAGTGGAATTTAATTTATTAAAAATATATGGATATATTTCCAATCCTGAATATTTCATAGCTAAATTAATTGTGTATGCTATTGAAGGTGTTTCAATTTTGGTACCAAACCTTGTATATGTGTAATTAATTAAAACATTAATCTGACTAGAATATTTTACTTGGAATGTTGCATTAGCATAACCTTTTGATGATGAAATTGCCCTATAATCAGAACCATTGTATTGATAGTATATTTCCACATTCTTTACCGGATTTCCATAACCATCGTAAACATATGAAACCATTGTTAGGTTGTTATTATTTAAATAATAACCATATGCAACTTCAGGTGTTGTAGGAACATTTAATGAGTTTGATGTTGATGCAGTTTCATATGCCAAAAGTGCAGATAAACCTACTATTGCTATAATAAGTATAATAACAAACCTGCTTCTCATTGTTCTTTTTATTTCATATGATATGGATCTCATTGTCTCTCACCTATCAATTTAAAGAAATATTCTTCAAGTGATTCTCCAACGGGCTCGAATTTCCTTACCTTAATCTTGTTTGAAATTAAATCATCCAGAATATTAGGGATTTCATTATCCTGAACATTTAAATCTGTAAGAACAAGTTGCCCGTCCGTCTTTTCAATTGTTCCATATTTTTTTAGTATTTTTTCTACATTCTCTCTAAAATCATTTAAATTGATTATTTCAATGTATATTTTCATCTTTCCAAGATTTTTTAATTCAGATTTGGTCAATGTTTTGATCAATTTTCCATGACTTATTATGGCTACTCTATCCGCAAGATTCTCAATTTCCGTAAGAATGTGAGATGAAAGTAAAATACTTCTTTCACGTAATTTTAATTCAAGTATAAGATTCCTTACAAATTTAACACCCTCAGGATCTAGACCATTTAAAGTTTCATCAAAAAGTACATTCTTTGGATCATTTATTAATGATTCAGCTATTGCGAACCTTTTTTTCATGCCCTGAGAGTATTCCCTTAATTTTTTATTTAGATCGTTAGATAAACCAACCATATCTAGCAAATCTCTTATTCTCTTTTCCATTTCATCATTGTTTTTGTAAAAACCTGCATAGTACCGCATCAATTGAAGTGGCTTTGCATTGGGTTCAAAATTAGGTAGTTCTGGTATCCAACCTACATTGTTCGATGCTTTTACTTTTTCTCTTACAACATCAAATCCATCAACGCTGATTTTACCTGATGTGGGTAGCAAAATTCCTGCAATCATTCTTATTGTGGTTGTTTTTCCTGCGCCATTAAGACCCACTAGACCAAGTATTTCGCCATCATTGATTTTCAGTGTTAAAGAATTAACAGCCGGTGGATTATTTTTGCTGTATATTTTAGTAACATTATTAATTTCAATCATATTTATCGCTTTTCCATAGATATATCTATTATCTATATAAATCTATTTAAGAATTTTTCCAGTTTCCATGTACCATAAATAAAGATCAAGAGTGGCAAGATCCATATTAAGAACTGACGCTAGTTTTTTAAGCTCTTCTTCTAATTTTAAATAATTTTTAGATGTTATTTTTATTTCATCTGTCAAAGAATTTTCCTTCATGATTTTAAAAATGTGTTTGTCTATGATTGCATAATTTTTATATCCAACGTTCCTTAAAAAGTGTGATGATTCTTTAAAATTTACACCTTTAATATTTTTTATTAACCAATACCTTTTTTCCTCATCATTCATTTCAAAAATAATTTTTTTAATCGAATGAGCATATTTTTGATTTTCATGGATATATTTTGCCCTTGTATTGTAAAATCTATAACCTAAATTTTTTAATCTTTCTGCAAGGGACATTTCATCAAGGCATGCGAATTCTTCTGGCGTGATATTTCTTTGCATTTTTAAGCCTAATTCTGCTGATGTATTTGCTGTTAATATGCAAAAGCATAATTCTGAAAACCATTGAATATCATCTTTTCTATTCATTTCTTCAAATTCCTTTATCTTTTTTTCAACATCTTTAGAAATTTTTTCCTTTAATTCTATTATTTTTTCTAGAATATTCATTGACTTAAGATATAGTTGTGCACATATTAATCCTTTGTTATAACAAAAATTTAGGAAATAATAGGGGTAAAGTTCAAATATAATGTTTAATTCAACCTTTTCTGTATTCACTCTGGAGGTGAAAAAGAAATATGGAGGATGCTGAAGATGGCCGTTGGAATTCATATAATCGCGGATTTTTACGGCGTTGATAGAGATAAGATTACATATGTTGAACAGATGAAACCTATTTTTGAGGATACTGTAAAATATGCAAAATTGACGAAGATATCTTCTGATTATTATCAATTCAGGCCTATGGGATGTAGTGGAATTGTTTTGCTTGCAGAATCACATCTCTCTTTTCACACATGGCCTGAACATGAGCTTATAACTCTTGATATATATACGTGTGGGGACCCCAATCAAGCACTAGTTGCTTTGGATTACCTTCAAAAAGTGCTTGATCCAAAGAAGGTTTCACATCTTATTCTTGAAAGAGGTACAGACGTTAATGAAAAAATACCTGAGAATGAGCAGGAAGTAACTAAGGTGGAAAGCTGATGTTTACAATTATACCTAGCAAGGTTTTTTTTACAAAGGGTGTAGGAAGACATAAATCAAGGCTTGGTTCTTTTGAACAAGCTTTAAGGGATGCAGGTATTGCTCAGTTCAACCTTGTTGAGGTAAGTTCTATATTTCCTCCTAATGCTGAAATTGTAACAAAGGATGAGGGACTTACCTATTTAAAACCAGGGCAAATTCTTTTTGTTGTACTTGCTAAAAATTCTAGTGATGAATTAAACAGGTTAATTTCAGCAGCTGTTGGATTGGCAATACCCAAGGATAGAAATTTGTATGGATATCTTAGCGAGCATCATAGTTTCGGTGAGACTGAAAAAAGTGCTGGTGATTTTGCTGAAGATCTTGCAGCTGAAATGCTCGCATCAACAATGGGTATAGATCATCATCTCATATGGGATGAAAAAAATCAAACTTGGGCACTTGATGATAGGATATTGCTTACACAACATGTAGCATCAAGTGCAACTGTTGAAAAATCGGGTGAATGGACAACAGTCATTGCCGCTGCTGTTCTGATTCCATGAACCTGTTTGCATAGATGTGAGCTAATTTAATAGGATCCCCTTTTTTAAATAATTTTTTTATAAGAATGAAAGATGATTCCATAGATATATTGCTCCCTGGTGAAATGTATCTATTTTGAATGTACCATCCAATCTGTGCATTCCCTGATAAAATTTTATCATTAAATATATCACCGAATAGATGTGATTTAGCTATTCCTATGGTAGGGATATTTTTTATAACGCCAACAAAACTAGCAAGACCAAATCCTCTAGGATGCATAATTCCATTACCATCTATTAAAAGAAGATCATTTCCATCATAAAATTTTATGATCTCTTTACCTTCTCTGTAGGAGAAGTATGTTGGAATATAAGGAAAATTTACAATATCTTTATAATTTTTAATATCCAATATTTTTAGATTTTCATCTATTTTTACAAATGATAAATATATGGTTCTTCCATTATATGATCCATCAATGGCAACAATTCCATCATAATTTACGTCATTAAGTGAAATTTTCTCTTTCAAAATTTGTTCATCATTTCTTAATTTTTTAAGAGGAAATTCTGTTTTGAAATCTTTGAATATTATTTCATTGAAATTTTCCACCACTCCATTTTTTATTTTTATACCTTCAGATTCAAGAAGTTCTATTTTTTTATTTGTTCCAAATGGATGATTATACCCACCTAATGTTCCATCACTTTTTATCACTCTATGGCAGGGAACTATTATAGGTGTAGGATTTTCTGCAAGCATCTGACCTACAGCCCTTGAAGCAATTTGATCACCCAATGCAAGTGCAAGTTCCTTGTATGTTGTTACCATTCCCTTGGGTATCTGTTTAACAAGGTCGTAAAAATATGAATATAGATCAATATCCATATTTTTACATTAAAAATGATTCTAAAATTTTTTTCCTTTTATTTCATCAGGATTAGTTGTAATTAATGAATTTTCTTCTTCAGTTGCAATTATTCTCAATGGAAATCTTAGTGGATGTGAAATAAAATACGCCTGGGAATTTCCTGAAAGATTTGGTTTCTCTGCATTCAATATGTAATTTTCTTCTGAATTTGTAAATCTATAAAATGATCTCATTTCATCACTTATGTATCCATGTTTGAAAATTATATGGAATAGAGCATTATTCATAATTGATTTTCCAAAAGGTGTAATAAGAAAGTCATCTGCTTTTTGAGATATTACATTCATACTGCACTTCCATCTCCTCACATGTCTGAACATTGTATCAAGAAAGGATGCAGCATATTCATTTTTAAGGATCTTCCACGTTTCATCTATAACTACAAGCTTTTTTTCTAAATCATCTGTTATTCTACCATATATAAAATCAAGCACCATAACCATATAAAAAGTCAAAAATTCATCACTCACATTCCTTAAATTGAATGATACTATGTTCCTATCTATTTTAATATAAGAATCTGAATCCAATGACTTTAAAGATCCTGAAATAAATTTTTCTAGGATGTAAGATATCTCAATTGATCTTTCATCCCCGAAAGATTTTAATGTATCTATTAAGTCCTGGAATTTAGGTATTTTTTTCCTGGAATAAAGCATTGTTAAAGCCGCGTCTAAAATAGCCAAATCATTTTTTGTCAGATCCAACAGTATTGAAAATAATGTTCTTAAGCGCAATATTTTCTCATCTGTGTTTTTTTCATTACCAAGATCAAATATATTTATTTCGTTGCCTTTTATCCCAAGGTCAATTGAATTTCCACCTAAAATTTTTATCAGGTCACTATATTCTCCCAGCGGATCTATTATGAATACTTTAGTATATTTATCAGAAATTAATTCTCTTATTATTGAAAGCTTGACAAAATAAGATTTACCAAAACCGGTTGTACCTGAAATTATTGAATGACTTGATGGAAATGACCATCTATTAAAAATAACAGGTGTTTGATTCTTATCATTTATACCAAAAAATATACCATCTTCCATGGTAACGTAATCAACTAGAAAAGGAAAAAGTGTAGCAAGTGCATGTGTGTGAACATGCTGTGAATTTTTAGAATCAAATATACTTAATGGAAATATTTTATGGAAATTCTTTTTCTGATCATAAATTGGAATCCATGTATTAAAAATACTTTTCTTTGTTTCCCATTGAATATAACTAAATCCACTTTTTGATTCTTCTTCACTTTCTGCTTTGGAATAAAATGAAAGTGATACCTGGTATAAATGACCTTTACCTGAAATTATATAATCTTGAAGGGCCTTTGTACTTACAAGTTTTCTTTCTAGTTTTCTTCTTCTAGAAGTATTTTCCCTTGAAGAATTTAATTCAGGTTCAATAGTTTCATTTTCCATATCGAGTATTTCTACCATTTTAGAATCATTTAGTGGAATTATATTCATAGAAACATCAATCGAGAAATTAGAGTTTAAAAAATTTTTTAGTATTCCAAAATGAACATTCTTAGGCAATTCCTTGCTTATTAAAATATAATAAATATATTTCCCAGCTAATACTTTATTCTTAAGATATATAAAATTAGATGACCTCATACTTTGCCTCCAAAATAATTAAATAAATAGAGAAAGTAAAAAGGAAAAATGTGCTAATCAATAGAAAAAATTTTAAATTAAGAATTAAATAAATAGCAACAAAGAATAATGATAAAATAATAATATGTTTTATTTTGTTCTTTGATAAAAGATAATAATAAAATGCAGAGATGTTTATTAAAAATATACCCCACATGAAAGTGCCAAAAATAAAAATTAATAATTCTGAAAATAATGAGAATGTAAGTAAATGAAGTAAATTGTAATTTTCCATGGAATCACCATATAAATGAGTATAATTCTCCGTATTCATGGAATTTCAATCTTCTTGTCCTTAAATTTATACTTTCTAATGAATTCATTATCAAATTTGCTCTTTCATTCAATATTTCAGATGCTCTTTTTAAGTCTATTTTGTATTTATTTTCGCTATATTTCAAATCTAAGACTATGATAAATTTCTTTTTTGAAATTTTATTGTTGTAATATTTTAATAACTTTTCCTGAGCTTCCTTTACTCTTTTAAGATAAGCATTTTCATTGTTTAATTTAATTTCATAATTATCCTTATAAGAATAGATATAAATGGAAATAGGGAAATCTATTGAATTAAGGATTGAACAATATTGGCTATATATGCTTTCTTTACTGCTTTCATCCATAAATTCTAAACTTAATCCTGATGTTTCAATGGCACACATGTATCCATCAAAATATTCCCAAACTAGAGAATTTCTCGATAATGTTTTAAAATTTATAAATTCTATAATATCACTTCTTTCTTTTCTTTTTGGTAAAATTTTCCAAATTATAGCCTTTATAAAAAAAATGTCAAGATCCGTATTATTATATTTTTTCCATACTAAAATTACAGGTAAAATTAATAAAATAATTAAAAAAACAGATATGTATATTATAAGGATGATTATTGGCAAAGAATAAAACATTATTCTGATAATCTGGGTTAAGGAAAATGGACCCAAATAACTTTCATTTCCAAGAGGCTCGGGCACATCAACACTTATCATGGTTTACCACTCTCCTTCGGAAGTAATGAAAAATCTGATACTAAACTCTTTGAAACTGATCTATATGCTGTTTTTCCTATATTTATATCTTCAAAAATAAAGAATCTGGGAAAAAATGAATATGACCTAGGATATCCCATATTTGCTAATGAAAAGGATACTATACTAGGAACAACAGATGCAACAGCAAATATTCCTGCCCAGATAAGCGGATCCTGTACAAAAATTAAAAGTATTAAGAGTGGTGCCATGAAACAAATTTCAAATACTCTATCAATAAAAGATATCCACAACCTTTTTCCAACCATTTCAGTCTTTGGATGCATTAATAAGAGTGATGCTAGAGGTAGAAACATTATTAGAAAATATATCCAGACTATTCTCATTACTAATATTATAAGGAAAATAAATATTATTGTAATAAGAGTAACCAAAACCATGAATTCCAATAGACTATTTTCTGAAAAAATTAGAAATGCAGGTGAGGAAAAATAATTCCAAGGCCAGTAGGCAAGACTAATTAATCCGTTAACTGGAGAAGGTTTTCCGCTCCAAACTATATGTAAACCTGAGTAAAAAAATGTATAAATTGTTTTACCAAAGATCATAACCACATCTGCTATGTAGATTGAAAAATAGGCTAATATTACGCTAATGAAAATTTTAGGAATATAATTTCTTAGTCTTTCACCATATCCAAATGAATGCTTGAATAGATAAGAAAGTCCAGAAAGTATAAGGAATATGGAGAAAAATGGTGCAACAATATAGTTTAATATCACTGTGCTTAAATAAACTGATGCATCCATGCCTTCCTGTGTTAGGAGGGCATAACCTATACCTGAGTTCGGTGGATACCATATGGGATTCAAAGATGGAATATGACCATTTTCAAGTACTGATGGAAAAAGTACATTTGGATTAAGAAAGGGATATATGAAAAGATTCCATAGAAAACCGATTGCTAAAATTAAAATAGAATTATAAATTAAATATAAAAGAGAAATTATTAAACTTAATAATTGGTAAATGTTAATCAATATTTCACCGTCTAACCATGGACAATGAAACTTAATATATTGACTATTATAGATGCTCCTAATATAATCAATGATGAAATGATCATTATTGGCAAATCATGCTTGAATTTTAAAATACCCTCCCTATCATCCTTGTGAAAGAATAGGAAAAGTCCTTCCCAGATCCATAGGATCGAGAGTATTGATATTGCTATTGTATTAATGACAAAAGTGAGCCTGTTTAATAAATTAGTCAAATTTTGTGTTGCATTGTCTGAAATTGGATTATGCACATATACAGTGATCAATTCTGCAGAAGTTGTTTGTTGAAAGCCTATTACGATGAATATGATAATCATAATTAATATTGGAGATCTCATCATGTTGATCAAAAAGAGAATTTATTTTAAATATATATATTTTATCATATAAAATATGTATTTCTTATAAAAATTATAAAAAAAAGTTTTTATATCATCAATTATTGTTGACCCTATGGATAGGGGACGAGTTTCCATTGGGGTTAAGAGATCTACGAAGGATTTCCTGAACTATATATCGTCTAAAGTGCAGCATAAGATAGGAAGAGGGGATTTAACATGGGACGATCTTTTAATATACATAGCCTTGAAATATGCATACTTTGAAGACATAGACTTTAAAGAGGTATTTCCAAATTTAAAACTTAGTGAAGAAGAAAGAAAAATGCTTAGAGATAAATTAAATATAAATTTATAAAATTTATTTTAAATATTTTTTAGCTATTTTATTATTTTTAAATGAAAATACAAACCAAGTTCTATCTCCTATATCTATTTCATCAGTTATATGACATTCATTCCCATCTGCAAATAATATTTTTCCTTCTTTTAACCTTGACCATATAGGCTCTGTTATTTTTATTCCAATTCCGAATTTTGGTGGTTCTTCTGACATAATACAATATTCTTTCTCAGTTTCATATTTATCTATAGCTATTTTCAAGGTGGAGACCCCCCTATTTCCTATGGAACTATTTTTGGTTTTGTAACCTCGGTTTTTACCTTTTTACCTCTTATATCTATGTATACTATTTCTCCTGGTTTGATATCTTTTTTTACATATCCTAAACCTATTCCTATTTTTAATAATGGGGACATAGTTCCACTAGTTATAGTTCCTACTTGTTTTTCATCTTTATATATATTATAGCCATGTCTAGGTATTCCTTGCTCTAAAACTTTAAAACCTCTGAATATTTCATGATCTTTGTTTTTTATTTCAAGTAAAGCTTTTTTGCCTATAAAATCATGATCATAATCTATAATCCATGATATAGCTGCTTCAATTGGAGTTCTATTCATATTAAAATCTGTACCACTCAATAACATTCCTTTTTCCATTCTTAATGTATCTCTAGCCCCTAAGCCACATGGTTTTAAATTAAAATCTTTTCCATAATCCAATAAAGCGTTCCATATTTCAACAGCATATTCATTATGGAAAATCAATTCAAAACCATCTTCACCTGTATATCCCGTTCTTGATATCATGATTTTATTATAAGGAATGAAATTATCCGATCTTGTTTCCATGTTGTTGAAATTGATAAAATCAAATGTAAATGGTTTCATTTTTGAGTAATCATAATTAGTTAATTTCATCATTAATTCTGCACTTTTAGGACCTTGAACAGCTATACTTGAATACAATAATGATCGATCATATATTTTTATATTATAATTTAAGGATTTATCTTTTATCCATGAATATATTTTCTCTGCAGTTGCAGCATTTGGTACCAACAAAAATTTATTATTGTTTACTTTATATACTATGGTATCATCCAGCATAATACCATTTTCATTTAAATAAGCACTATATTTTGCTTCTAAATAATTCATTTTAGAAACATTTGTAGGTAATAAATAATTTAAAAATTTTTCAGATTCTTCTCCCTCTATAACTATATCGCCCATGTGAGAAACATCAAAAATACCCACGTTTTTTCTTACAGTTAAATGTTCATCAATAATGCCTGTATATTCCAAAGGCATAGAAAAACCAGCAAATTCAACCATTTTTGCATTTAATTTTATATGTTCATCATACAAAGGAGTTTTTTTAACCATAATTACTCACCAAATAAAGATAATATAAATAAAAGATATAAACTCTTTTCAAGAAATTCCAGTGGAAATACCCCCCGCCCTCTCTATAAACATTTTATGAATTCTATTATCATTTGTTAATTCTGGATGGAACGTAAGAGCTAGAATCTTACCTTTTGCGACAAAAACAATATCATTCTTATATTTAGATAATATATCAACATTATTTTCAACAGATTCTATTACTGGAGCTCTAATGAAAATAGCAGAAAAAGTGGAAGTAAGACCTTTTATTTCTAAATTTGCTTGAAATGATGAATATTGCCTTCCATAAGCATTTCTTTTTATTTTTATGCCAATTAATTTTAATGGATCTACTCTTGAATCACCTGTATCTTTAGAAATTACTATAGCTCCAGCACAAGTACCCATTATTCCCAATTCATTATCCAAAGCAGAATTTTTTATTTTATCAAATAGATCATTTTTTTTAATAAATTTAGAAATTGTAGTACTTTCTCCACCTGGAATTATTAACCCATTTAAATTACTTAGATCTTCTTTATTTTTAACCAAAATAGCTTTTCCATCAATTTTTAAAGATTTAAATGCATTAATTACCATTAAGTAATGTTCTTTAACATCTCCTTGTATGTTTAATATCCCTATATTGATCATAGAGTGGGTTATTAAAAAGATATTGAAAAATATTTCTCAATAATTTCTTCTCCAATTTTTTATTCTTTTCTTTTCTCAATTTTTTCTCTAATTTTTCTATTCTACGCTTCCATTCCCTATAAAGCTCTTTATATGACCTGTACATCCATAACCCCCTATCCCTTGCACATTGCACAAACGCGAATGGCAAACCTGTCTTCTCCCCCTATGAAAAAGGTATATTTGACAATGATCTAAATCTTTTAGAG
>ERZ1669250.122-NODE-122-length-40974-cov-7.138689_pt1 | contig 40974 bp, 43 predicted proteins | sample MGYA00579295_ERZ1669250 | MGnify/ENA primary metagenome ERZ1669250 (study PRJEB41166, sample SAMN08046056) | hot springs metagenome | biome: hot spring; feature: acid hot spring; material: thermophilic sediment; isolation source: thermophilic sediment from acid...
CAAAACCAGTAATAAGCACAGCATTAATCGCCGGAATAATAGTAATAGTCATAGTAATAGCAGCAGTAACCGCCATTATAGCACTAAGAAGAAGATAAGAATTAATGCATTTTTAATTTAAAATTAAAGTTTTTATTTTAAATCAATAATTTAAGAAAATAATAAAGATATAGTTCTTTGGACCATTAGTAAAGATTGAGCTAGTGTATATTTGCATTATGATTCTTCTGAATTTAATAAAAGTATAGCTACATTCTTAGGTGGATAATGTACATTTGCTCACTAAGAAACATAGGGCTATCGTAAGCTGACCTAGACCACCTATGTCATGCGTAATTGGGGTAATGTAACTAATATTATTTCCCTCAATTCTAATGTCCTGGTCTGAACCATCTACTGCAAGCATTATTCTTCCGCTGATGCTAATAAACTCGGCCAAAGGCTTAACTTGCGGCCCAATTCTCCTAATGACGAGTATATTATCAGGCTTAAACAAGTCCACTGCATCCTTAATAGTTGGCAGTACTATTAAGCTTGATGAGTACCTTAGAGCTATCTTAAAGGCCTCTGGTACACCTTGTTGGGCTGCTGAACCGTAAACATGAGTTAGCACTAGGTTCTTTATGCCGAAGCCGTAAACCACCTTAGCGAATTCCACAGCCCTAGCTACACTGGATACATTATCAATCAACACTATTAATTCCCTCATTGACCAGCATCTTCATGCGTGTATTTTTAAATTAAACCCAATGCATAGGCAGAACTTAGTACACATTTCAATAAACCATGTGAGTACATGACTCTCTAAAGTTAAGTTTACCATGGGTATGTTAATGATACAGTATTCAGTCCTCCTTTCATGAAACTGAATTAAGTATCCTAATCCTCAACTTTTACCATCCTAGCTTAATAATGTTGAGTTTGGCTTAATGGGCTATGAGCTGGAGTCTCAGCTCCAATGCCGGTAAGTGATGCTGATCCCGTAAAGATACTTGTATAATGGAATAGAAATGATACTTCAGGGTAAGGAAGCAAAATAGCGTAAACATTATAATGAGCATTTGAATTAAGAATCACGTAATCCCTCTCATAAAGGAAAGGTTAAAGGGCAAATATTATGCCTTTATAATTTATTTATTTAACACTATGACTTATTTATAGAAACATTATTAAACTCAAAGTATTAGTTAAACCTATGATTAAGTTCCCAAGCGACTTCAGGTTCGGCTTCTCCACGGTGGGTACTCAGCATGAAATGGGTACTCCTGGTTCCGAATTCGTAAGTGACTGGTACGTGTGGCTTCATGATCCTGAAAACATTGCGTCAGGGCTAGTTAGTGGTGACTTACCTGAGCATGGGCCAGGCTACTGGGATCTGTATAAGCAGGATCATTCAATAGCCAGGGATCTTGGGCTTGATGCAGTATGGGTAACTGTTGAGTGGGCTAGAATATTCCCTAAACCAACCTTTGATGTTAAGGTTAAGGTTGATGAGGATGGTAAGGGTAACGTCGTGAACATTGAAGTTAATGATACTGCATTGGATGAGTTACGTAAGTTAGCTAACATGAGTGCGGTTAACCATTATAGGGAGATATTGAGTGATTGGAAGGCTAGGGGTGGGTTACTGGTGATTAATCTTTACCACTGGGCTATGCCAACGTGGCTTCATGACCCAATAGCCGTTAGGAAGAATGGACCTGATAGGGCACCTTCTGGTTGGCTTGATAAGAAGTCTATAGTCGAGTTCACGAAGTTCGCAGCCTTCATAGCCCATGAGTTAGGGGACTTAGCTGACATGTGGTATACGATGAATGAGCCAGGGGTAGTGATAACTGAGGGTTACCTTTACGTTAAGTCAGGTTTCCCGCCAGGTTACCTAGACTTAAACTCCCTAGCCACCGCGGGTAAGCACTTGGTTGAGGCTCATGCCAGGGCCTATGATGCCATTAAGTCTTATTCAAAGAAGCCAGTGGGCCTAGTCTACTCCTTCGCTGATTATCAACCACTTAAGCAGGGTGATGAGGCTGCTGTTAAGGAGGCTAAGGGATTGGATTACTCATTCTTTGATGCTCCAATTAAGGGTGAATTCATGGGAGTCACTAGGGATGACTTGAAGGGTAGGCTTGACTGGATTGGTGTGAACTACTACACTAGGGCTGTGCTGAGGAGTAGGCAGGATGCTGGCCGGGTAAGCGTAATTGCGGTAGATGGATTCGGCTACTCCTGTGAACCTGGAGGCGTATCTGGTGATAGGAGGCCATGTAGTGATTTTGGTTGGGAAATATACCCTGAGGGAATTTACAATGTTTTAATGGATCTTTGGAGGAGGTATAGGATGCCTATGTATGTTACTGAAAACGGCATAGCTGATGAACATGATAAGTGGAGGTCATGGTTCATAGTGTCGCACTTATATCAAATCCACAGAGCCATGGAGGAGGGAGCGGATATTAGGGGTTACTTCCACTGGAACCTGATAGATAATCTTGAGTGGGCTGCAGGATATAGGATGAGGTTTGGGTTAGTTTACGTGGATTACACGACCAAGAGGAGGTACTTTAGGCCAAGTGCCCTGGTCATGAGGGAGATAGCTAGGCAAAAGGCCATACCAGATTACCTGGAGCATTACGTTAAACCACCTAAAATTGAATGAAGCGCCTCCCACCTAAGCCATTGAGATGAATAGATAGCTTAAATGTGGGTGATTAATCACTAGAATTGAGGTAAGTGTTAAGTCTTACGCAGTTGTAGTCAGTGCAATGGGGGATATTGTGAAGTTACTTAAGGTGTTTGAGGGAATCAGTGATAGGCTTAGGGAGAATGGATGGCTTATTGATAAGCCTGAATCCCCCAGCTGGTGGGGTGGTGCCTTAAGCCCTGAGGAGGTTATCATATCCGCCATACTGGTTCAGCAAACCAGATGGGAGAGGGTTGTTGGGGCCATGGTTAAGCTTAGGCGAAGTGGGTTAAACACGCTCAGGGCACTTGCTGAACTTAACCCAGTTAACTTAGCCAACATGTTGACTGGAATAAACTTCAGGTTTACTAAGGCTAATAGGTTGGTGGAGATTGCGAAAAATATCGTATCCATAGGTGGATTAGAGGCTTTAAGCAAGCTTAGTGACGATGATGTTAGGGGAATACTGCTATCAATGGATGGTGTTGGTCACGAAACTGCCGACTCAATAATGCTCTTCGCCCTAAATAGGTTAACGTTACCTGTCTCAACGTACACAATTAGGGTCATTAATAGGATTAGTGGGGTACTCTATGGGGATTACGAGGAGTGGAGAATTAGACTAATGAGCCTACTGCCCAAGGCACTATATGAGTATAAGCTTTTCCACGCTGGTGTGGTAACTACTGGAAAGGAGTGGTGCCTTAGGGGGAAACCAAGATGCGGCGAATGCCCACTACGTAATCAATGCCGCCTTGCTAGGCTTAATGCCGGTAAGGGTTAACTTAGGGATGGAAACCCGACCTCTGTAGTTTTAATATTGCCTCAGCTAAGTCTCCGTTAGCCTCCTCAAGGGCTTTAATAGCCTCATCCCTACTTACCCCTGTCTGATCCATGATAAGCCTAATGTCATCCTCACTATACTTTGGCGATTGCGCCTTAACAACCACTCTTGGTGGCGCCTGCGGTTGATTAGCCTTAACATCCCTCTTATCAACCTGAACCTGGTAAAGTAAAACGCCACCCGGCATTTCAAGGAGCACAACAGTTGGATTACTTAACTCAATACTGCTGCCGTCCTTTAACTCCACTATTACCTTAACTGCGTCAACGTCCTTAACGTTAACGTTAATCCCCATTCTCTTAAGCATTCTCTTAACCTCATTAGGGTTAAACATCCTGGTTATTAGCGGTGCTCCAGTATTTAACAGTTACCACTGGCCTTAATTAAACTCACCATAACCCATGCTTAACGCCAATCTCCTCAATAAACCTCCTAGCCTGCATAACCTCATCATCAAGCCTCTCCTTAATGTCCTGCCCACCAACATCAATAGCTACGTAACCACTGAAGTTGAATTTCCTCAACTCCTCAAACACCGCATCCCAATCCACAATACCCCTACCTGGACTCCAGTGGTAATTATCCTTACCATCATTATCCGAGGCGTGAACGTAGAAGATCTTACCATTAAGTTTCTCTATGGATAATGGAACCAATTCCTTAGCCGCATTAAGATGCCCAACGTCTAATACAGCCCCAAAATTATCCATGTTAACCTCATCAATTAACCTAAGCATAGCATCACTATTAGCCACAGTTTCCCCAACCCTAGGCTCAATGGTGAACCTTAAGCCATGGTCAAGGGCAATCCTTGAACACTCCCTCATAACCTCAACCAGCAGTCTCCAAAAGCTCCTCCATGAGAATCCTGCGGGAATCCTAACCCTATACCTTTCAGCAAACACTATTGCCGTTGAATAGGGCCTAGAACCAATGAACTCAACTGGTGGAGTGAAGGTGTCTGTTTGAGTTAGGCCAGCGTTAAAGAATACCGCTAACTCGGTACTCCTCCTGAATAATTCAAGCCCCCTCTCCCTAACTCCATCAATTGCCGATAGTAGTTGTGGGAATATTCCAGCAACATTAATAACCTTCAATCCACGGGATTCAATAAAGTCCCTTAACTTAACCTTCTCACTCTCAACAGCCTTTAAATTATCCTCACCGTAAACCTCAAGCTCAATTGCCTTGAAACCAAGCCTAACGGCATCGTTCACGAAATCGTAGAAGTTACTTATGCTTGGTGGGTAACCGTACTTCGTTATCGCGTATAACCATGCTAGGTTAACCCTAGGGGAATCCATACTGTTAATTCTGCATGAACGATTTTTAAGCTATACGTAATACTTAAAAGTATCCATAATCATTTACCTCATGGCTGCTGTTAATCCAAATGTTAAGGGTGTTAAAGTATGCGTCATTGGTGCTGGTAGTAAGGCCTTCATAGCGAGCCTCCTTAGGGATTTCGCCTTAACCAGTAGCCTTCATGGCATTACATTAGCCTTAATGGACATTGATGAACATAGGTTAACTAGGTCCTATATACTAGCCCAGAAGTACTTCAGTGAACTTAAGGTTCCAATTAACATTGAGAGGACCATGGATACTAAAGCCTGTGTTGAAGGCTCCTCCTTCATTATTAACCTAGCCTTCGCGATAGGTTACGACCATTATGGTATGATGGTTGAGACTGCTGAGAAGCATGGATACTATAGAGGCGTTGACTCCACAGAATGGAACATGGTCTGCTGTTACCCAACCCTAACAGGCTATAAGCAGTACGTGGTTGCCTTAAACGTAGCTGAGCTAATTAGTGAATACGCTAAGGATGCTTGGATGATTCAAGTCTCTAATCCAGTCCTTGAAACAACAACGATACTTCACATGCAGTACCCTAAGCTTAAACTAGTGGGTTACTGCCATGGTGCAGCACACGGTGTTGAGCAGTTGGCAAGTAAGGCCCTTGGGCTTGATACCAGTAAAATTGAGTGGCAGGCCGTTGGCTTAAACCACGTGGTCTTCCTAACTAGGCTTAAGTATAATGGGGAGGACGCTTACCACCTAATTGATGAGTGGATTGAAAAGAAGTCTGAGGAATTCTGGGCCAATTACGTGCCTGGTCCATGGGAGGAGACGCTGAGTAGGGCTGCAGTGGACATGTATAGGCTTTATGGCCTATACCCACTTGGTGATACTGCTAGGAGTGGGACGTGGAAGTACCATAGGGATCTTAAAACTAAGATCTACTGGTATGGGCCCGTAGGTGGTATCGATTCTGAGGTAGGGTGGGGTATTAGGATGCTGTTGAATCAGGAGAATGAAAATAGGCTTGAAAGGACTGCATTCAATTCAAGCGTTAAGGCCACTGACGTTTACCCACCTGTTAAGAGTGGGGAGCATATTGTGGATTTCATTGATAGTGTACTTAATGGCGTTGAGAGGAGAATAATACTAAACGTACCCAATAATGGTATATTACCCAGGCTACCGAGTGATGCCATAGTTGAGGCGCCGGTGTACGTTAAGGGTGATTCAATTAGACCTGAGGCGATTGTTAACGTACCCAATAAAATGTACTCATACGTCTGGTACCCTAGATTAGCTGTAACCGAGAGAGCTCTTGAGGCTTACTTAGCCGGAAGCAGGGAGTTACTGGTAGAGGCTTTGATGCATGACCCCAGGACGAGGAGTAATGAGCAGGCAAGGGAGGTTATTGATGATTTACTTAACTTACCATTTAATGAGGATTTGAAGAGACACTATAGGTGACTTAAAATTAAACCAAATGTAGGGCATTATTGTTTTCAACATACACTTACGTGAGCACACCTAATCAACCTAAGCCGCATTAAAGGCCTAATGAGCCTAAGTAGCTTAGGCTTAAGGCCGTTAACAGTGTCCGTAGCCTTCACTAGTGGACCAAAGGGTGGCACAGGTAAGAGTACCTTAGTGGCTAACATAGCGTCAATGATTGATGAACCAGTGGTTATCCTTGACTTAGGCTTCGATGGTAATGTAACAGCAAGTAGGCTTCATAAGGTTGAGTACACTGATGAATCTAGTGGTTTCATAGATTACGTTGCCTACGGGTCTGAACTGAACATGATTGAGTCTAAGGAGGAACCTAACGTTAAATTCATTCCACCTGGCTCATTGAAGAGCTTAAAGATACCTAAGCTTGTTTTCTCCATGCCCCTTGAGGCCATGGCTAATAGGCTTTCAAACATGGTTGCCTTACTAGCTAAGAGTGGGTTATCAATACTGCTCATAGACCTTCCATCAAATCCAGGGTTCCTAGGTCCACTTTATCCACTCCTACTCTACTACAGCGACATAATTAATGTTGTTATTGAACCTGGTCAAGTTTACGTAGGTGTGTTAAGTGAATTGTACAAGTGGTTAACTAAGATAGTTGATGATGAGGCCATGGTTAACGTTATAGTTAACAAGTACCACGAGTACTTTGATGGTTACCCAAAGGAGGCTAATAGATATGTTATAAGAGGTAAGGTGTACTTAGTTAGACTTGACCCAGTAGCCATGGCACTTACTCTGAAGGGTGAATTAGCGGTTAAGTATAGGGAAGCTGTTGTGTTTAAGAAGTCCATTGATGAATTAACTAAGGACATGGTTAACCAAGTCAGCATGTACATGGGGGTGGTTAGATGATGAAGGATATTGATAGGATTAGAAGAATAATAATGGAGGATGATGGTAATGCAACTCAAGTTAATCAACAAGTATCCATTAAGAGAAGCAAAACAGACATAGCCATTGAGCTTCTTGAGAATTTCACTGAAATATTCGGTGAGGATGATGAGTTAGTAACTAAGATACTGAATAAGGTTACCATAGATGACATATGTGTTGAAGTAAGTAAGTATAATTCAAGATTAGCGGACTTCATAAAGACTTGGTTAAGGTTCAGGTTAAGTAAATGTGAGCCATATGGTGAAGAGAAGCATAACCAAGTACAGTAGTTTCGTGAATAATACCCTTAACTCCCTGGTGGATCACGAAGCCACTCAGGAATCCAGCTTACGTAAGTATAGTATTAATGATAGTAAAATACCTAGGGAACTGGGAATTTACCTGAGGGACTGCGGTGAATTAAGGCAATGGTGCATCAGAAAGTTAAGGAAACTGTTAAGTAGATATAGGTGGTATGATGTAGTTAACTTACTTAAAATAATTAAGGCTAAGGGATTAAACATAATAGTGTTAATGGCTTTAGCTGAAAATGAAGATGATTTACTTAACTACGTTTCAAGTGGATCATTTGATAAAGCTAAGGTTGTTAAACTACTAATGAGCGAACTAGGGATCAGTAGTGACGCTGCGGAACGCTTAGTGAACGGTAAGAACATTAATCATAAACCCCTCAGGATGTTTAGGTGGAATTTCCTCCCAAGGTCAATATGATCTTCACCACGAGAATTAGAATAATGATTACCGCATTAACGCTGATAATACTTTCCTCATTAATAACTAGATACGCCCTAATAGCTCTAGTAGTTTTAATAATAATATTCAGGAATGACCTAGTTTTACTAACCTTATCTACCAAGCATGGTGTAGGGCCGCAATTAGTGGTGAGGGATAATTACGTTTATGACCCAGTTAATAAGCTTATTCACTTATTTCTACTTGCTGAACCTATTCATGATTTACTTAGGCTGAGTGAAGATAGGTTCGTTAATCTTGTTAATGAAATGCTACTTAGGTTGAACCTATGCGATAAATGCTATGTAGCATTCATAGTAACCAGCGATAGGAAGCTGATTAGGGTATCTATGGTTGATGAACCACCGTTTAATGATTTCAAGGTATTTCAAGCAAATGCTGTTAATGTACTAGAGGATTACTTCATGCTTAAACCAATTAAGGGAGATGAGCTTAGAAACCTTATAAATCAATCACCATACCCTGCATCAAGCCTAGTGATCGTGCTAGCGGCATCATTAGTAGTTTCCCTACTGTTCGGGGTCTTGGGTATTATACCTTGGTTAACATTCGCCACAATAGTGATTAAGCATTATTTAAGCGGAAGGTTCACTGTTAATAATGGATTCTTATTCAGCAGGATTAGTACCAGGAATGAACTTATGATGAGTAAGTTAACGCCAGCTGATGTTTACTCATTGGCGAAGGCGTTCCATAATACTATTAGTGATTATGCCCTTATAATATCAGGGAACAGTGAATTATCAATACTGGCTACTAGGGAGTATCATAAAGCCTCAGAGTCCCTTGTGGTTAAGGAAAGAGGTAAGAGTTACCCAGGCTTATTATACTGGAGGAACGTAATAGACAGATTATCAACGGGTGAATTACCATTAAGGCTAATGCTACTGTGCAATAGAGGCTTTGAATATGTTAGCACCATTAAGAGCAAGGCTGCATCATACGCATTATGGGTTCCTGAAGGCTTCCTACTTAATGGGCTATCCCATGACACTGCAGTATTCATACCGCTTATTGGGGGGAGACTAAGGTTAAGTGAAGGCGGTAGGGTTATTAGAATTGGGGTTGATAGTCTTGGAAAACCTGTTGAGGTTGACCTAGATTCCTTACCGGCAGGCCACATGCTTCTACTGGGGCCTACTGGTATGGGTAAATCATGGGCTGCACGGACCATATTAGCTAGGTTAATTAAAATGGGGTTAAGGGTTGTGGTAATTGATCCACATGGTGAATACGGTAACTTAGGTTTACCCACTATTGATGTTTCTGAACGCTTCGTGGACTTCCTTAATCCTGTAAGTAAGGTTGAGGGTAAGGAGACTATACTAAGGGTTGCGCAGTCAATATCTGAGGCATTCAATGTAAGTGACCTTGACTTAATACTGAGTGATTTAGGAGACTTTAATGAACATGAAGACTTTAGGGAGACGTTTAGTAAAGCAGCGGAGGCTACGTATAGTGTGGAACTCTCATACATATATAGCATTATATCTAACAGCCTAGGCAGAAGGGGCCTTATTACCCCTGAGGAGTTAAGGCAGGGGATGGTTTTATCCTTTAAGTCAATATTACCTAACCCTGAATTAACAGCCTTCGCGATGAACCAGGTTACCGCATACCTTTACTCGATGTTTGCCGGTAAGATGGGTAAGCTAAGCAGTATACTGGCTATTGATGAGGCGTACTACGTCATGGGTAGTAAGTTAATGGAACTCTACGTGAGGGGGCTTAGGAAGTCGGGCCTTGGTGTGATGCTTATAACACAAACTCTAACTAATGTATCAAGTAGCCTAATTCAAAACATGCCCCTAATCATAATGATGGGTGGACCTGATTCCTACATAATTGAGTCTATGAGTTACCTTAAGCTTGACCAAAATGAATTTGAGTGGCTTAGGCTAGGCTTAGCACCTCACATGATGGGGAATAGAAGTAGGGCATTACTTATAGAGGGGCCTGTAAGGAGGCAAGTACTTGTGGATCTTGATCCAAGACTAAAACCCACGAATAATTAATTTAAGTATTACTCAAGTAATGATTAACTTAGATTAAGGTAATTCTTTTAAACTCAGGGCCTAATCTTGGCTTATGATTAAGGAGCAGAAGGAGTTGAATAAACCGGCAGTACGTAAGTTTGAGGAGGAGTGGGAGGAGTTTGAGGAAGAGGAGTTTGAGGAGTGGGAGGAGGAGTAGGCGGGTAACTTTATAATTAAAATAAACCGCAATGTTTTTCATCACCAAATGTAAACCTACTGTAGGTTAATTTTATTTAAGTAAACTAACTGCCTAATCCTAACTCCACACTTCCTACATCTAAGAACCCTTTCCACAACATAGTAATCACCCCTCTCCCTAACCACCTGGGATTCGACAGTTAAACCATACCCACAGCTTGGGCATTTGTAAATCTGCTCACCCAATAGGGCTAAAGTCTTCTTCGCCATATTGAGAACCGTCGACACCCTTAACACCCTTACCTCCGTGTACCCACCTGTTTATAAATGATCCCCACCTTAAGGAGTAGGAATATTCTAAGTGCCTAGTGTTCACCCTGTTTGTTTTAGGTGGAGAGGGAGCTACGTTTAGTAATTTAATGACTCTTGGCTTCACCAAGTCTCTTAGCCCATTCAGTATCCTTTTCAGCCAAGTGCCTTATGTCCCTCTCCATATCATGTATGTCAACATGCTTACTTGCCATCCCCTCAGGGTCAAGACCATTGTACTGGAACTCATGAATACCTAACGCTAAGTCCGTTAAATATAATATGTCCCACCCATACTTATCTGTGAGAATGCCAGCAACTTCCCTCATCCTAACCGTGGGCATTAGTGCTATAATCATATCCACCCTACTTCTAATAACCCCAACTCTATCCTTCACAGTACCAGGATAACGCTTAGCCACTAGGTCCCTATTTAGGGCCGCAGCTGCCACTAAAATCGCCCTCCATGCTTGAAAAACCTTGCCCGCAGCCTGTAAAGGCCCTGTTCCAGAAATTTAATAGCCAAGCCAGTCTCATAGAGCACTTCACTTAACCTAACATCCACGTACTCTGACGCATCACGCCAAGGGGGGTGTAAACTTTAGCATTAAGGTAAAGTCACGTAATATGCTTAAAAACCTTCATACAATAGTTTATCACCTATTTAAACGATTACGTCAGTTTTAATGAGGATACTGCCCTGCAATGATTCATGAAGATTTATAAGCCTTGGCTGCCTCAGCCAGTCTCCTAATACCCTCAATTAGGCGGTCAGTCCTCTCCCACACAAATGAAACCCTTACAGCCGCCTTATACTGTTCACTGAAGTAGCTTCCCGGAACTAAGGCAACACTATACTTCTCCATGGCGAATTCAGCGAACTTGTCACTATCATCAATGTACTTCGCCAAATCCACGAAAATGAACATTGAACCCTTCGGGACTATGAACTTAGCCTCAGGTAAATTCCTCCTAATAGCATCAACGGCTGCATCCCTCTTAGCACGGTACTGCTCAACAACGTACTTAATGTGCTTTAACCTAACCTCAGATCTTAAGTATGTTGCTACAAAGCGCTGCGCAAATGATGGTGGACAATACGTCATCTCCTCACCGGCTAGCTTAATTCTTGAAACAACCTCCCTGGGTCCATAAACAAAGCCAAGCCTCCAACCTGGTATTCCAGGATCCTTTGAAAACGTGTTTAAGGATATTACGTAATCTGGGGCGTACTTATAGAAGTATACGTGATTACCCTCGTAGATTAGGGTTCTGTAGGCTTCATCCGATATTATCCAGAAGTCCTTATCCTTAGCTAAGTCGGCTAAGGCCTTTGCAACATCCTCACTAACTATGGAACCCGTTGGATTATCTGGGGAAACAAGGATCACTGCCTTAGTCCTACTGCTTATTAATTCCTTAAGAGCCTCCACGTTTATCCTGAAACCATCATCCATGCTTAACTTTAACCTCTTGATCCTAGCACCGAAGTACTCTATTAGGGGTTTGTAACCGAAGTATGTTGGATCCATTAGTATTACTTCATCACCAGGATTCAATATAGTCATTAATGTTGCGAACATGGCCTCCTGACCACCGGCTACGATAACTATGTCATCAGGCTTAACGTCAAGAGAACCAAGTCTCTTCAAGTCTTCAGAAACAGCTTCCCTTAACTCAACTATACCTTGACTTGGCGTGTACGCGTATAGGTCCATGCTTTCCTTAGCTAATTCCTCAGCCATTATTGCCCTAATCTCAGGGGGTGGGGGTATGCTTGGTTGACCAGCGGATAAAACTATTATATCCCTGTTTTCACGCCTAAGCCTTTCCCTTATCGCATCAATTCTTCTGGTTGGTGATTCCCTTAAAGCGGATATTCTATCGGAAAGTTCACGCACAATACACACGCTAAGGCTTATATATATGCATTACGTATTTATTTTTAGCAAATTAAACATACAATGTAGATACTATACATGATTGCGTAAAACCATTAACAATCATAGGCTTATAAATACCCCCAGATTACTTGAAAACCTAGTTCAATAATATTAATCACTCATTACCAATGAGTACACTTAAGTACACTCATTTTAACCCAACCCTAGGATAACACCACAAGAGTTAAATTCGCTTAACCCAGTAACTACCTATGGATTACTTAATCACCATTGGAAATTACTGGGCAATTAACATGAAATATAGGGGTGAGGAATCATGAGGATTGGAATACTAACCAGTGGTGGGGATGCCCCTGGATTAAACATTGCAGTTTACTCCTTCATTAAGCTAGCTGAGAAGAAGCATGAATTATTCGCTGTGCTTCATGGTTGGGAAGGATTCATTGATGGTTCCATTAGGAGAATTGAATCCATGGATATATTGCCCTATTTATCAATGGGTGGCACAGTACTTAAGACGTCGAGGAGAAATGTGTTTGATAATGAAGATGATGCTAGGAAACTTGTTGAAGCCATTAATAATTATGGCCTTGATTGCGTGCTTGCAATTGGTGGCGATGGATCATTGAAAGCCTCCTATAAGGCCACTGAACTGGATATACGAGTCATTCATATTCCTAAGACTATTGATAATGATGTTTTTGGTACTGATTTTACTATTGGTTTTGATTCTGCTGTTAATGCTGCTGTTAATGTTACTGAGTCTTTTAAGACTACGTTAGTGTCTCATGAGAGGATTGGCGTAGTTGAGGTTATGGGTAGGGAAGCAGGATGGGTAGCACTACACACAGGACTAGCAACAATGGCAGACGCAACACTAATACCTGAATACCCATTAACAATAGACTTCATAATTAATAAGCTTATTGAGGCCTATAAGGTAAAGCACTACGCATTAGTTGTAACAGCTGAGGGCATTAACGTGAGTGACGGTATGATTACAGCCAATAAGCACCCCATGCCTAATGGAATCGGGTATAAGTTGGCTGAGTTAATTGAGAAAATGACTGGGATAGAAACTAGGGGTGTTTCACCAGGTCATTCAATAAGGGGTGTTCAACCATCTGTGTTTGATCGGGTTTTAGCCGTTAACTATGCTGCTAAGGCTTATGAGGCCGTGGAGAACGAGTTATGTAATGTTATGGTTAATTACAGTGGGTCAAGGTATGGTTACGTACCAATACATGAGGTTGTTGGTAGGAATAAGCTTGTTGGTGGTGAATGGCTTAGGCTTTATGAGGATTTTTGGATTAATTAATTATTGATCCTCCTCAATTACCTTAAATCCCATTAGTCTAGCCACTTTCCTAAGTTCATCCCTGTGATCACCCAGTAGAGGCACCCTATGCCAGCCTGCACCCCACTTCCCATTCAATGCCTTAACATTAGCCTTGGCGATAACCTTAGTTCCGCATGCTGGTAGTGATAGTTCATTACCGGTAACCCTACTGACGTGAATATGCATAACCCTATTAACCGCATCAATACCCACCGCCGTTAAATCTGAACCAACAGGGTACTCCACATTAACCGCAGCATACCTAGTGCCTAAATGCGATGGTATTATCGAGTACCTAAGCCTAATGCCCGGCTTGGGGTTGATTGGTAGGTAGCAGTGGTAGTATATGACCTCACCAGTTAACTCATCGGTAACTGGGTCAGTGGCTGAACCGGCAGTGTTCAGTAGGTATTTGCCTATTAATGCTGCTATTAGTGAGTTGGCGTCAGCCTCACACATTGGCACGTACTTACCATCAAGCCAGAGCTGCATCCAGGTTAAGCATGGCCAAGCATCAAGAACAACACCTGATGCACTCCTAAGGCCTAGGCAATCAATGGTTACTGCATTAGCCTTATAATCCTCAAGAAGCCTATTAACGGCAATATAAAGCCTAGCACTCTTCAAAACCTCAGGCCACTGCTTATCGGGCTCCGGGTAATGTGAGGCACCCTTAACCCAAGCCTCGGCAATGGGCTTAGCCTCATCATTAGTAACCTTACTGTAGTACTTATCCACAAACTCACCACCACTCATTAAAGTGAACCTAACCCCAGTATTCCTGGATACTTGGGATAGCCAGTTGGATAAGTCCCTATTACTAATGACTACGGCGTGGGTCTCCCTAAGCCTAGCCAGGGCCACCAGGTACTTCACCAGGCCTAGGGCTTCGTCTGAGTCAATACTCCTGGTCACAATGCCTAATACTGGGTATTGTTCAAGGAGCCTATTGTAGAGTAGGTAATCCCCACCACCGCCTAGGGATTCAGCAATGAAGATCACGGGCTTACCTGCTGATAAAACCCTCTGAACCATCCCCGATGGGCCCTGTAGATCAACCACAACGTAACCCACCGCATCAGTCTCCTTGGTTAAGGCATCCTCAAGATCATCAATACTCCTAGCGTAGTATGGCGTAAACTCAACATCAGGGTAGAGAGCCTTAAGCCTACTCAAAACCCTAGACTCAAAATCACCAGCCCACTTCCAAAAAGTCTCAAACCAGGAAGCAACCTCACCAGAAACCCCACCCTGAAGATACTTAAAGCTTGGACCACCCGGAAACCCCACAGCCCCAAGAGGAGGCTCCAGAAACAAAACAGGCAACCTAACCATAAACTAAGGAATAGGGGTAAGTTTTAAAGTATTATTCATGTAGTTAAAGGAAACCTTAATGATAATAATAGTTCAATTATAGGCTTATCGCCAGGTGGTGCAAACAAATCAAGGGTGCCTAAGGTGTAGGTACTCATTATGAATTAACCATCTACATCGCTAAGTGAGGATTAATAATGAAGGTAAGGAATCACTTAATTATTGAACCTGTTAATCTAATTAATCCACCATGAGGCGCGTAAATCTGCCAATTACTTAACTTAAACCTATTGCCTAATTCCACCGTTAAGTCAACAAGGGTTGTTAAGCTTATGGGCTTCTCAATGTAGATGCCTATGTGCATTAAACCCTCACGTTCATTGGCATGAACCTTAATGTACCTAATGTTAACAATACCCCTTGATTTAAAGAAGCCCTTAACCACCTCCTTAACGCTTCCTTGATCCACCATTAACTACTTTAATCAGGGTTAGCTTAATAAGTTAATGCCTTATCCACATACCCCTGTTCTACACGCTGGGTCATCTGTTTCACCTATTTCCTCAAGCTTATTCTCCTCGATTTCCTTATTGAGGTTAATGGCCTTAACAGTAACCTTAATTGCCTTAGACTCAGTGCTCTGGGCCTTACCCTTCCTCTCGACGCCAGTGTATATTACTTGAACTGACTTACTCTTATCCCTGTACACCGTTATACCGAATGCTCCTAGGGCCCAGGCCAGGCTGTATGCTCCGTTGATATCCTCTTTAGTTGCGTTACTGGGCATGTTTATTGTCTTGCTTACCCCAGAGTCACTCCACTTGGCGAAGGTGACCTGCATGAAGACATGCCACCTCCAGTGTATTTCATTAGCGGTCTTGAGTAGTGAATGCATTACATGGTTACTGGGCAGCATACCGGTTTCAAGCACCTTGGAGGTTGTTTCATTATCCAATGCATTGGAGTCCTTAAGCTTCCTGAGGGCTGTGTAATTATACTCTATTAACTTCCCAATGCTTAAATTCCTCACGTAGGCTATTGCAAAGATAGGCTCTATGCTTGAATTAACCCCAGCAATTAGGCTTCTTGAACCCTCTGGGGCAATGCTGATTAAGGCACCATTCCTAACACCCACTGTTGATGCATCTTTAATTAACTCATCATCAGTTGCCCTTAACTTAGCCAAGTACTCCTCAGCCTTATTGGGTAGGCTACCTAATTCACCGTAACCTAACTTAAGGATATCAAGGTACTCCTCCACGTCGCTTGAAACACCCTTAACCTCAAGCATCTTTGAAACCCTCTCCTCATGAGCCCTCCAGGGTAGGAAGCCACTCCTCCACTTGCTTGATGGCCAAAGCGGGAATGGGCCCTTCTCCTTAGCTAACTCTACACTGGCCCTAACTGCAACCCTCGTTACAAACCCCATTACCACGTCGGCTAATGCAATGGCCTTAGGTGAATCGTAAGGTATGTCAAGTGACACCAGTACATCAGCCCAACCATTAATGCCTAGGCCAATTCTCCTACTAGCCTTATTAGCCCTATCAAGGTACTCGTGTGGGTGCTGGTTAGCGTCAATAACATCATCAAGGAACCTGACCGCTAGAACCACATCCTTAGCCAAGGATTCCCAATCAATTGAACCATCCTTAATGTACCTGGTTAAGTTTATGCTACCTAAGTTGCAGGATTCAAATGGGTACAGGGCCACTTCACCGCATGGGTTGGTTCCATTTATCACCTTATATTTATCAAACACCGCATTGTTTATGAACTCTATCTTACTATTAGCCACATCCTTATTCCATAATCCTGGGTCACCGCTATCCCAGGCTGACTCAACTATCTTACTCCATAATTCACCCGCATTAACCCTCCTCCATACCTTCACCAGGCCTGCCTTAACCTTGCTTACGCATTCCTCATAACATTTAACGAAATCCTGGCCCCAAGTTTGGTATAGGCAATTGCATTCCCTTGGATTAAGTAGATATACGTCTTCACCCCTTAGGGCCTTGGTCATGAAGTAATCATCTATGGTTACGCTTATGTTGAAGTTCTGGAGCTGAACATCCTTCAATTGACCTGTCTTTGAAGTTATGAACTTCTCAACATCAGGATGCCACCAGAAGAGCATACCCATTTGAGCTCCACGCCTCTTACCACCCTGCTTAATAACATCCACCAGGGTATCGAAGAGCCTCATGAATGATAATGGGCCTGAGGCCACACCACTCGTTGATTTAACGACATCACCCTCAGGCCTTAATTCACCGAACTGGTAACCAACCCCAGCACCGGCTTGGAAGAGTAATGCAGCTAACTTGGCTGCATCCATTATTCCGAAGAAGCAGTTTGGATTATCCCTATTACTATCCTTACTTAAGCAGTCATCAACAGGTATAACGAAGCATGCCGATAACTCACCCAGCTTAGTGAGGGCGTTAAACATTGTTGGGGAATTGGGAAGAAACTTCAATTGACTTGTTAAGTCGTAGAATTCCTTAACCCAATTAACTGGGTCATTACCGTACTTAACCTCACTGTAGGCTACACCCATGGCTATCCTCATCCACATGTACTGTGGGGTCTCAAAGAATGAGCCATCAAGTCTCTTCATAAGGTACCTACTCATAAGTGTCCTAATACCATTATAGGTTAGGAGCATGTCCCTTGATGGGTCCAGTTTACTCATTAACTCATCCAAGTGCTTCTCATAGAATTTAGCAGCATCAGGGTTCCATAAGCCTTGGTTAAGCCCGTGGTTGAACCAATCCCTGAAGCCCCTCCTGTAGACTTCACTTAATGTTAATGAACCTGAATTAACACTCTTAATCACCTCCTTACCCCAGACCTGCTTGTAAATACTGAAGAGTAGGTAGTTTCTAGCTGCATCATGCCACCTAAAGTCCTCACTAATTAAGTTAAGCATAATTAATTGAACAGCATCAGATATTTCACTTGAGTTAACTTCACCCTTACCCCTAATTTGGCCAGTAGCCTCCTCAAGTACACGTTCCGGATCAGGTGCCCCCGCTAATTTTAAACTGTTAAGTAACTTAACTGGATTAAATTCCTCCCTTAGGCCGTTTCTCTTAATTACCGTAATCATAGTTCTCTCTCCAGTAACTTTCTGTTCCATATTACGGCAACACCCCTAATAAACCCTTCCTATTCAATAATAAAGAACCAGCAGTTAAAATATCCCGCAGTGAACAGTCAACAATAAGTATATTACCTGCAGCTGGCATAATGAGTTCCTTCACCCTTCTGATTAATACGGTTTCTGATAGAGAGGTGACTGAAAGTAAACCTCCCATAGGTAGGATAATTATCCTACCTAGTTAAATACCCTTCCGTAAAAATAAGAATTAAGAGACCTGCAACTAATAAAGATACGGATGATGACAATTACCAGTAAGGTAAGAGTTAGGGAACTCTACGAGAGAATGGGGTTAAGTTACCTTGAGCTTTACCTAGTGGAAAGTGTTACGGGTTATTTAACATTAATTGAGGGGGTTAAGTTAAGGGATGTGAGGGTTATTGACATTGGGTGTGGGCTGGGAATTGGGGCGGGTTTACTCTCAGGTATTACGAAGCAGTACGCCTGTATTGATATTGCATGCGGCTTATTAAGGTACCCAGCTAGTCTACCTAATGTTGACGTTGTATGCTCCGATGGAGCAATGTTGCCCATTAGGTCATCATCCTTCAACACCTCTATTCTACTTAACACTGTTAATGCTGACTTAGACGGCTCAGACTTGATAAGGGAGGCACGTAGGGTTAGTAGTCTTGTCCTCGCTAGGTCACCTAGGAGTATTGATAATGAGCTTATCGCTACGCTACTTCGCGGTGGCTAATACTTTAAAACGTTGTTTAATTCCGTGACTATGGTTGACGTTTTAAGTGAACTGCACGAGAAGTATGGAGAATTGGTTAATAAGGCAATTGAAAAGTACTTAACCATAGGTGTTGACCCATCATTCAGGGATGCTGTACTCTATCAAGTGGCCACTGGCGGTAAGAGAATTAGGCCACTGATGGTTATTGAATCTGCCTTAGCCTGCGGTGGTTCCCTTGAATCCTCCTTACCCTACGCTGCCATAGTTGAGTTAATACATAACTACTCCCTCATATACGATGACATAATTGACGAAGCAGACTTGAGGAGGAATATGCCGACGGTAAGGAAGAAATACGGTGACTACACAGCAATACTGGTGGGGATATGGTATAGGGAGGCTATTGAGGAGGCTGTGTTAGATACTAGGAACCCCAGTGAAGTGGCTAGGGTTGTTGCTGAAACAATAAGGGCGATTGATGAGGGTGAGAGGCTTGATATCCTAATGGAGTATTCAGGCAGGAGGGACCCATACTTCATTGAGAATAGGCTAGTTAAGGAAATAACCCCAGTTCTAAGGGACCTTTATTTAAGAATGATTTCGCTTAAGACTGCAGCATTGTTTAAGACATCAATGTGGCTTGGAGGTTACTCAGCAGGCTGTAGTAATGAACAGTTAAAGGCCTTAAGTAACTTCGGCCATAACGTGGGTATAGCCTTCCAAATAATAGATGATGTCCTTGACATATTCGGTGACTTAAAGAAGTTCGGTAAGGAGATTGGTAAGGACCTTAAGGAGCATAAGGTTGGTAACCTAGTTATATTACTTTCACTCCTCGAGAGCGAGCATGCTAGTAAATTGTTGAGTGTACTTTCTAAGCAGAGGCCAACCCAGGATGATGTTAAGGAGGCTGTGGAGGTTATTTCATCAACTAAGGCTAGGGAAGAGGCCCTTAGGATGGCTAATGAGTACATGGATAAGGCCATCAATGAATTAAGCAAGATACCTAGGAACGAGCACACGAAGAAGCTTGAGGAATTAGCAAGATTCATAGTTTATAGGGAGTATTGAAAAATTAAAAAGTTTTAAGAAAAGAGACTGAGGTTAATGTTTTAGGAGTGGCCTTTACCTGAGTGGCCCCTACCGTTGTCCTGACCTTTACCACTACTTGGCTTAGTGTGCCCATTGCCTTTACCGTGGCCATGAAGGACCTTATACTCCTCAGCCCATTTCTTAGCCTCCTCATGAACCTGCTTAGCTAATTGCACCATACTCTGCTTAACATTACTGAGCGTCTTTAATGCTCCAGTGTAGTTACCTTCCTTAATCAGCTTCTCGGCTAACTTAGTTTGATTAATTAAACTCCTTATCTTACTTACTAAAGTATAGTTACCTGTCTCATTAGCTATCCTGTAGGCTACAGTAAGTGTCCTATTCAGCATTCTTAACTCAGCCTCAGCCTTAGCGATTTCAGTTATGTTAACATGTTTCTCCACGTTAAATGCCCTAATAACGCTGCTCCAAGCCCTCTGCTCCAAGTGAATCGCCTCTATGGCCTCCTTCAACGCTGTGAAGCATAGTCCCTTGCTTAAAGTCTCATTAGCAACCTTAGTTAAATTGTAAGCCTCACTTAGTGTATAATTAACTAGCTTTAATTCACCAGTTGCATTAGCCAGAACCTTAACCTTCTGGTAGAAGAATAGGCTAAGCTCAACGTGAACCATTGCTGCAGTGCAGGTTGCATTCTGGGCCATTGATGAATTACCAGGTGCTGGTGAAGTAGTAGTTGTACTTGTAGTAGTTAATAGGGCGCCTTCAGTCGTGGTTGAATTTGATACTGTTGAGTTTATGGCAGCAGCTGGGTTAACCATCAAGTGCACTGGCGATGCGACTAACGCTGTAGCTAGTCCTATAGCCATAGCCAGTATGAATAGGCTCACCGGCTTCATAGGTGAGTAGCCGGTGAACGCGCTTTAAAGGGACATGTCCCGGAACCTTAGTTCCACCATATGGAACAGTAATAGGTCATTGTGAAACAAGTTGAAAAACACTGAACCCTCTTTTCCGTCCTTAATGAGCATGATAAAGCAGTAAAGTTTAAGTTAAGGAGGGGAATTTAGGCTTTCAACTAAATTACCTTAACCCCTCAACCATAAAGGACAGGTTGCAATCATGGATGCTTAACCAGCTTGACTGATCTACAATGGGTAATTTTAAAAACCGAATACTACTTTTTACTCAGTGAGCACTGACTATATAGTGTTTAGGAGTATTAGTGAGTTCAGTAGGTTTGTTGAGAGTATGGTTAAGGAGCTTACTGAGATAGAGTCCACTTTGAAGAAATCCGCACCTAAGGGTGAGCCAATTAGCGCAATCGATGTTGAATCAATGGTTAACATTGGGTTGGATTCTAAGGAACTACTTAACGTTGTACGTGAAGCTAAGGAAGCTTACTTAAGGATCCTTAAATCAATACCTGTGGAAATTAAGGATGTTGAGTGGGTTACTGTACTTGAGCTTATGGGTAATAGGCCTGTTAAGGCCTATATAATACCCGTGAGACTAAGCCCTGAGAATAATGGGCAGGGCAATCAGTAGGCCTGCTTCTGCCTCTTGGATGGTTGAATCATGAAAACAGGTATGTTGAAGCTATTACCGTAGAAGTAAACCAGCAGTACTCTCGATATGGCCCTTAAACCAAGCATGAGAACCGTTGGCTTAACCCCGAGTTCCCTAGCCGCAGCACTCCAGGTTTTTGATTGAAAAACCTTTGCAATAATGCCCTTTTCCATTATCTCAGGTATCCTAAAGCCAACCTTACTAATCCTCATGAAGTACGCCTTGAATAACTCAATTAATGCGTCCACAGTGTTCTCGTAAGTCATGGGGCCCCAGGCATAGGCTACAAGCCTATTAAACTGACCCTTGGTAAGGTTCAATTCTTGAAGTGGAGCCGCTGGTTCATTACTAGCCAGTAGCATTAGGGCCACATCAGGCTCAAGTCCAACATAGGGTCCACTTAAACTACTCAATAGCCTTATCCTAAACTCCCTATTAGCGTAGTAAACAGCCTCCTTAGCGGTATTGCTTATAGGCTTAATCATCAGTACACTATACTCCCCACTTACTGGATTCCTCTCGGGGCTTATGTGTATCGGTAAGTACCCGTTTTTAACCCAGAACTTGAGGAGCTGCGCATTAACCCCAAAGCCAACCCCAATCCAATCTAATCCCCTTACCCTAGCTTCATTCTCAAGCATTCCTAAGGCTCTGGAACCAAGCCCTTTATCCTGAAGTTCAGGGTGGGTAGCTATCCTGACTATCCTCCACCCCCTTAACTTAGCGAAATCCGGTATCTTCCAGTACTTAACCATCCTATCCGGTATTATATTGCCTGGGGGTTTGAAGCCTAAAACCATGTTGTTAATGGTATCATCATCTAAACCACCCTCCTCAGCCAGTTCAATTGAAACCACTACCTTACCATTCTCCAGTGTTAATGCCCTGACCGTGTGATGGGGAGCATCCATCATCATTCCTAAATCGTCGGGTTCATTCCTGTAGTGGGCCTGAACATATATACCGAAGAATTGCCTTAACGTTTCCTCATCCTTAAGGAATAATTCATCAATGTTCGGCTCAATGTACTTAACCCTGCCTTCATTAATCAGTTTCAAGTCATCATCATTAACGTGGGCTGGCTCAGCATCAAGTAGAAATGTCTTAAAGAGCCACTTCTCAATGGGATCATCCTTAGCATACCTTATCGGCTCAGTCATTTCATACTCAAGAACCCTAATACTCCTCCTGCTCTTAAGGTACTTAAGGAACCTAACACTGAAGCCTCTACCAGCGCCCTCGTAGCCATGTATTGTGGTTGAGTAGATAACCCTATTGAACTTATTGTGTATGCCGTAAAGCACCGGTAGGGGCATCATGGCTGCCTCATCAACGACAACTAGGTCAATTGGCCTCTGTAGGGACATAAGTGGGTAAGGCTTGTAGTAATCCACGTAAACACCCCTTGTTGATAAACCCACAATACTGCCACCGGTTCTGGAAACTTCAACGTCGTAACCTAATTCCTCGAAACCCCTCCTAGCGAACTCCATTAGTGTTTCAGCATTATCAGGGCTTTCAGCAGTAACTACTATTCTAGCAACTCCACGTCTCCTCCTTAACCTATGTCCAATTAATGATACGGCAAGCCCCACGGCTGCGGACTTACCCCTACCCCTATCTGCTATTATAACTGCATTAACCTTACCCTTCTCATTTATCATACCCTCGAGCATTGATATTACGTTAACCTGATCCTGTGTTTTAGCCAGCTTATACACTTCAATAGCCTTACCTTTAATGTTAGGTATACTTAACTGGGCTTGACCCACTTCCAGTGTATTAACTGGTTGAGGGGGCTTAATGAAACTAGATCCATCTATATCATATATTGAAATACCCTCACCCTTCATTAGGCTTTCCCAGAACCTAAACTTAAGGTACTGCCTAACCTCCTCTGGTTTATGAGGGGGTGTTATTAGCTTAAGTTGAAACTTAGTAATGGACCTAAGCCACTTATCCACTGGAGGCATTAAGAACACGTAGATACCGCCACCCCTTACAACACTGCCAACCCTACCAATGTCGTTTGGCTTAAGGTCATTGAATAGGTCTACCACTGCATAGTCTAGCGTTTGACCTAGGAGCAACTTAGTGTCCTTAAAGGGCATTGGCTTGAACTTAATACTGCCCATACCATCCATGAAGACTTTCAATCTCCTCCTCGCATCACCGTACTCAGGTTGATATAAGTAAACACCATTGTTCATATTGGTTAAATTTAGGAACAGCTTAACAACCTCCACTGCGGATTCAGCTACGGCATCATCATTTGACCCAACTAAGACTACGATTCTCCTATGATTAGCCTTAACACCACTCCTAATGAAGTCCTCAAGATCCTTAACCCATTCAGACATAAGTCACCTTTAAGACGCTGATGTTGAGTTAATAAATCTTTACAATAAACCTAATGGCACTTAACCAGCACTTACCTAAACGTGGCTAAGGATTAATCACACGTAGGGTGTTATTGCGATTATTATAATGACCTTAATGCACTCAACATTATGAAGCGTGGATGTAAATCAGAGTAGGGTTAAACTTTAAGCTATGGGTACGTAATCATTTTAAAAAATAGCTTATTAAAGCCTGCGCGAGTTTAAATTAGGTGCCTGAGGTGGATAAGGAGCAGCGCTGTGAAGATCCTAAGCCTGTGGCGAGATTACCGCTGTTTACGGATTGCCGGGAAGTAGCAGGTGACGTAGCATGTCCTGGTGATAGCGGATACAGTACCATACCGGTTTTTGGAAGGACCATGAGGCTTAGGAAGGATTCACCAGCAATAATGCTAATGGGTTGCCTTGATGAGTTAGTTAACTTGACTAATGGGATTAGGCTTAACTTCAAGAATGAACTTAAGGTAGCGTCGATGGCTGCAGTGGTTATGGCATTATCCATGCAGTTAAACGCCTACTTGGTTCAAGGAACCCAGGAGAGGCTAAGTAAGGTTAAGATAGTGGAAACCCTCCTTGAAACTAAGGTTAGTGACTTATGCTCATCCTATAGGGGTGACGTTGGATGGATAGTGGCCTCTACCCCGGAGGCCCAGGCCATTGATGGAATTAGGGTTAAGCTAAGGGAATGCGGTAGGGTTGCCTCATCAATGCTTGACAAGTACCCTGAAGTAGATAATATAATAAAAGTTCTTAATCATGCCGATAAGTTAGTGGCGCAGTCACTTTATTGCCTCGGCGGTAAGGTGTATAAGTCAATTGATGACGTCACCGGTGCATTACTGTCAAGCACACTGGATAATAACGCTTAAAACTAAGGCCTATTAAGGCTAATCATGCAGCAGCCTCATGAGGAATGCATAACTGATTACGTAATCATAGATGTGTGTAAGAATGGTGAGGAAGCGGTTAAGAAGACCTTAAGCTCAGCCGTTATTAATGCAAGAAAGGGACCTGGTAGAGTTTTCCAAATAGCTATACTATGCCCCCAGGTTGACTACACAAAGTACCTGCTTAACGCTAATGAGGTTGTAGCCAACAATATGGATGTTAGGATTGAGTTGTATGAAGTATCATCTGAGGATGGGGCGTTAAAGACTCTTAGGTACTTGGCTAATAGGTGTAAGCCTAGGCAAATAATTAAGGTTGCTAATGTAGACTTAGGTGAATTCGAGAATTTAATTAAGCCCTAAATGCATTTATGGAAACCTTATTAACCATGTAATTCACATAAATTGGGTCATAAGTCTTAATCAGCCCATGCGATTACTCATCAAGTCTCAGTAACCGACCGCCACATCACTTCTTCAATAATTAGGCTCCCTAAATGGGCTTAAAAGATTAGCCTCCCATAAACTGAACTAAAGTCATTGCCTAGTTACTCCTTTAGAATCATCTACATCGCCTACCACTCACGGAAGAATCATTAATATTGGTGACTATTTAATGTAGCTTTCAATCTTAACCTATTATCAATATTAATATGAGTTAAGGTTAATAAAAGGGAACAGGTAATTGTATTAATGGGGTTAGACTATAGGGGGTTAATTCACCAGGTTGATTCTATGATTAGGAGTAATGTTCTGAGAAGCCTAGGTGACTTAGAAAGCAGTATGGAGGGTATTATTGAGTTAATCACCGAGACTCTTAATGTTGAGAAGCCTAGGTTAATAGTCACCATTAATAATGTTAATGAGTGCAGTAGGTTTGATTCAGGTACATGCTCAACGGTGCTTGGATTATATGCCGCCAGTGAATCAGTAATACTAGTTAACTATAAGGCTGACTTAAGCACGTTACTGCACCTCCTTTCTCACCATCTTCAAGCCCTGGAGAACGGTAAAGCTAGGTACATTCAAATTAAGGAGACTGAGGAAACTAGGTTGCCATGGGAGGCTAGACCCCTTGAGGCTAATGCGGTAATTAGGACAGTCTACCTAGCCAGAAGCTTACCCCCAAGGGTATTTAAGGTGTGGAATGAGGAGGTTAAGCCTATGGTTAAGGAGGTTGAGGAGGGGGTTAACAGGGTTAAGGCGCTGGTGAACCACTTAACTAGAAGTATTGAATTATCCACTTTAAGTGGATCTGATTTGAGGCGAATTTAAAAGGGTATTAAATAAACCAGCCGTGACTATTCGTGAATCCTTAATGCTCAGGCATTAGTTTATTAGGTTAAGCAAACTTACTCCATATGATTAGGATAGCCCTATGCACTAATGACGGTAAAACCATAAGTGATGGGCACTTCGCCCACGCGAAAAGATACGTAATATACGACTACGATGAGGAGACAGGGAACTTAAAGCATGTTGAAACCAGGGATAATCCACTGGGTAATGTTGCAGATCTAGATGATCCTGAGGCAATACACAGCGCCATGAGTGAGATAGGTGTACCAATGCATGGTGTCGAGAAGTATGAGTGGCTTCGCAATAATGTACTGAATGATGTTAATATTGTGATAGCCTCAGGGGCTTGTCCATTAAGCCACTCATACTTCACATCAATGGGTGTTCAACTTGTTTTCGTGGAGCCTAATACGCAAATAGACTTAATAATAGATTACCTTAAGGAGATTCCCAATGAGAGGAACATGAATGAACTTGAATAACCATGAACTAACCATATAGTATACATAGTTTAAATTCATTATAAGGTACAGTATACCTCCTCTATATGTTCTATTAGTATTATTCACCGTATTATTTCTTTAAAATAAGGTATTACCATTCGCACTGAGCATGATTGGGATAATTGGTTATGGCTCGGTGGGATCCATGTTAGCGTATTTCCTTAACAAGGCAGGTCACATACCATATGTATTGACTAAGGGAAGGGAACATTGTACAGTGGAGTTCAATGGCAATAAGCATCAAGTGAAAGTTAAGGTAGTGAATTACCTCCCAGGGAACGTTAAGTATACCCTAGTGGCGGTTAAGGCTTATGACACTGCATCCATTATCAGCAAGATTAAAGGTATACCAGTAGTCTTTCAAAATGGTATTGGTGGGTTAGAGCTTGTTAAGGCTAATTTAGGCTTAGGCTACAGTGCCGTGGTAACTTATGGAGCATATAGGAATGGTGATTCAACATTAGTAGTTAAAGGTAACGTAATCATGCCTAAGGAACTTCATGAACTAGCCAACTTATTAACAGAAGGCGGCATGGTAATTAGGCTTGTTAATAATGTGGAACCGTATAGGTGGCTTAAGGCTATGGTTAATTCAGCCATTAATCCAATTACCGCAATTCTTAAGACTAAGGTTGGTGCAGTTATTGATAATGCGCAAGCAAGGTGGATAGCGGATAGTATAATTAATGAGTGTATTAGGGTCACTGATGCAATGGGTATTACAATGCCAACTGATCCTCATGAGGAGTTAATTAGAGTCGCTGAGTCAGCTAGGGAACATTACTCATCAATGTACCAGGACATAATCAACCACAAGCCCACTGAAGTGGATTACTTAAATGGTGTCTTCGTTAATAAGGGTGAAGAACTCGGCGTTGAGGCTCCCTACAATAAATTAATGTTTAAACTCATAAAGGCCATGGAAATATCCTAGGTTGGTTTTGCTAGGGTTACCGTGGCTTTGATTATGCCTATTATTTCGCTTGATTCAGGGAACCTCTTTTCCTCATGCCTAGAGAACACGAGTTTATCATCAACATACACATCGAATACTCCATTGCTGCCAGGTACTAAGGTAACCATCACGCCAGCGTAACCTAATTCGCTCAGTACGTCTTTGGCTAATTTAATAGCCCTATCTAGGTATCCGCAAGGCCGACAATAAACTACCCTTACACTAACCATTCGATAGGCCCGGCATAAGGGTAAATAAGGCATTAGCTCTAGGTAACTCTTCAGTGAATTCTGAAAAACCCTTAAATACCATTTTTAAACATTCATGATACATGGGTAAATATGCCTTTATAATACTATGCAACCCTGAGGACCTCTCGGAGGCGATTAAGGCTGCCCATGCCTTGCATTACGCTGTCCAGCTTAAACGACTAGGGCATGATGTAGTGGTCTACTTTGATGGACTAGGCTCTAAGATACCCATAGCCGACAGCCCCTATAAGGGTTTAAGGCCTGCGTATGAGACTGCCCAGAATGAGGGAGTAATATATGGGGCCTGTGGATACTGCGCCTCACCACCTCACTTAAATATTCAAGGATAAGTTAAGTGCGATTAGGATTAGGTTAATCGGTGATGAGGATCATCATGCTGATTTATCAATGTTCATAAATAACGGGTACTTAATCTTAGTTTTTTAATAAACCTAGAGGGAATTAACTATAGGCTTAGGTTCACTATTTACTAACCTACGCTAATGCCAAGTCCCTGAAGTCATAGGGTGGGTTAATTCCCTTAGCCTTATAGTAATCGTACTTTTTACCTAGAAACTCCTCTAATATTGGGCAACCCTCATACCTACCATCCCTTGGGCACTTTGGGTTATCACTATCCATTATTAGGCATGTTCCAGTCTTAAAATCGTAGTGCGGGCACTTCTTGTAGTAACGCTGTATGGAGGCTACTATCCTATTTATCCACTTCTGCTTGGGGTTATTACCCATGGTTTTCTTCTTCTGTTCAATCTCGAATTCGCTTAAGTCCTCCTCATACGACAGGCTTAACCACCTCCACCTTTTCAGTAGCTGAGGCTTAAAATACCTTTCCCAGATGGTTTTTTAAGCATACTTAATTCAAGGTGTTATTAATGTCCCATCAATGGTGCCGTATCTTAAGTACTTAATTAACTTCCCTGGATCCCTGCTATCTAATATTACCATTGATACGTTACTCCTCTTCATTATTTGTAACGCCCATTCATCTATAAGCTCATAGGTTCCTGCAAATGACCTAACACCCTCCCTACTTAATATACCCTCAACTTCACTTAACTTAGCTCTCCCAATCTTAACAGCATTGGGGTTTTTAGATGGATCATCAGTGTAGAGAGCATCAATGTTGGAGCAATTCACCACTGTGCCTATGCCTAAGTACTCAGCCGCTAGTACTGATACCATTGTTGTTGATTGACCAGGCTGCAACCCACCCATTACAATGACCTTGGATGATGAATATGCTCTACCAAGCTCCTGAAGGGTTTCAGGTATGCTTAAGTAAACGTTAACACCCCTAGCCAGTAGTGTATACATCATTAGTAGCGCGTTTAACCTACTTGCCCAAATGCCTAACATGTCGGCTGCAGCCTCCCGTCCAGTTAACTTTCTAGCCATTTCAATGTACCTCCTAGCTACATCACCACCCCCAGTCACCACCACAACTCCCTTACCTGCCTCCTCCGCTATAATATCAGCATACTTACTTACTAACTCCTCACTATTGAACACCCTACCCGTTAGTTTAATCACTATTCCCATTAATGCTGAATTAAGGGAACGCTTTTTAAGCTCTCATGAACCATAATGCTGATGATTACTTTACTTTGGTAAAATTGCAGGAGTACTGTATTTAGATTTAGAGACTTTTTCACACCATCCTAGCTGATAATCCTATGTTGAAATCACCTTGAACTCACATTACTACCCACCATTAATCAACCATCCGTAGTAAATAAATTAATGAGGAGACTAATGATCGAAAGAGTTTTCACTCACATAGATTCTACCAAGAAAAGCAAAGGTTACTTTTAAATCTCAGCGCTGTGGATTAAGCATAGCCGGTGGTTTAGGTGGCGAAGAAGAAGAAGACCACAGAAGAGAAGAAGGAGGGTGGACAGCAGAAGAAGTAATCACCCAATCCTAATTAAAAACAAATAAACTCAGCTTTTTTCCTTCATACCCATCTCCTATCCCTTCGATCACCTCAACTTTTAGTGAAGATAAGCACCATTCTGCTTGGCATTACTGCTAACCTCCAATACCAGATGTATCATTCAGTATACTTAGTGATTAAATCTTGCACCAGGAATGATGAAGCGGCCCCTAGCTTTAAGGTTAATAGTTTAGAAACCGAATGGGCGTTAATTCACTTTTTAACATTATCAATAACATGCTTAATTATGTGCCTCGCTGGGTTTATTCCTGTGGCTTCCTTAAAGCCTTGCCAGGACATTGATGGATTAACCTCAAGTATGAAGTATCCTTCATTGGTTTCAGCCACATCAACCCCAGCGTAGCCAAGGCCTAGAACCTCGCAGGTTTTTACGGCTAATTCCGATAACTCGCTGCTGGGTTTGACGGCTTCAGGCTTAGCGCCCTGGGCAACATTACTCTTCCACCCTATTCCCCTCCTGAATATTGAACCAATTACCTGACCACCCACAACCACTACCCTATAGTCCCCATTCCCCTTCTTCTCCAGGAACTTTTGAACATACATTGGTTTACTGAAGTTAAGCAGGTAGCTGAATATGTTCATTGCTACGTCAGGGTCATTCACCTTAAATACCCCATAGCCCATTGAACCCCTTAACTCCTTGATAACCGCCTCATTAAACCTCTTCACTGCGTCATACGCCATGAACATGTTTTCACTCGACTCAGTTTCAGGAACCGGTAAGCCATTCTTAGCAAGTATCATTAATGCCGCTAACTTATCACTGGCTACTAGCCAATTCATTGCACTATTAACCACGTAAACCCCCATGCTTTCAATAGCCCTCACGACCCAAACCCTATGAAGTAGCTGTTCAAAGTCCCTAATGAGGCCAAGGTGCCTAAGCACACCACCATCAATTGAGACAGGTTCCCTGACACCCCTCCCTATAGCCTGGTAAACACTTACACTGCCCTTACTTAACCTAACGCTAGCCATGTTAACGTAAACCCTCTTAACCCTATGGCCAAATTCCCTCACGGCTTGTTCAAGGTCCTCAATATCAGGTTGATTAAACTCAACCTCATACGGCCTAATTATGCCTATATCCATACTTAAACCTGGATTCCTTCGAATTATAAACATTAATACCATGAAACTTTAAGACCATGGTAAACCTAAGCAAGGGTTTAAGGAGCAATGGCTCTACTGTGTTCATTACCCTAAGGGTAACAAGGCCTTAAGCTGTAGGAGGAATTAGCACCAGGAGTAGTAGAAGCAGTAAGGATTCAGCAAGACCACCCCACCCTATCCTCCTAATCCTTAACCTAACTTCACTAGGATTAAGCTTATCCTCCCATAGGGCATGTATGGCCCTTATGGTGGGTTCAATAAGCGGTATGAAGTAGTAAACACTGGCGTCAAGGTAACCTATTACTACGTAAGTCACTAATACTAGTGACGTGAACCAAACCAATGAGGAGACCCAGGGCTTAATTAACCTGAAGGGTAACTTGCCTTCAACGTACGTTGATGAGAAGGCGTGGTAAGTTAACCAAACTATGTCAATGTAGAAAACCACAGGATGAAGTGAACCACCCATCATTATGTACCAGGGTAAGTAAACAGAAGCCATAAGTACTGTACCAGCTACATTAGCCACCGCACCCCTACCCTTCCCCCTAAGGGTCTCAATTACGAAAATTAGAAGTAAGCCAATTGAGGGTGTAACCCACAGTAACCCGTACTTAATGTAGAGTAGGTAGGAGTAAGGTAGTGCATTAATGATGAGTAGCGCGTAGTCAAGTGGCCTTGGCCTTGATATTAATCTTAAATGAACCTTTGTTAGGCTTAAGGCATTAAACAGCATAAGCATGAACACTAACGTAGCCTTAAGTGGATTGAATGAGGCATTAAGCATTATTAAGGATATTAATGATAAAACGTATGTAGTGGCTAATACTGAAACCGCCCCACTATCCATGTGCCTTACCCTCCGTGTGGAGTTCATTATGCTGATTACCCTGGGTTAATCAATAAGTATTACTTAAGGTACTGGGAGCGTGAAAATAATGAATAAGGTCACTAATCACCTAGTGCCGATTGCCTGGAGAATTTCAATTAGTTTACTGTTGAATCAACCTTAGGGCCAGTAATTTTTTAAGTACCTAAGGCTAAGGCCCCTATGAGCATCAGCGCTAAGGACCTTGAGCATATTAAGGAGCAGTGGAGTTCACCAATCGGTAAATTAAGCATCTGGAACATAAGTAAGTTCGAGGAAATAGGGTTTAGGGTTTCTAAACTACCCATAAGCATTAGGATACTTCTGGAGAGTGTGGTTAGGAATTACGATGATAAGGTTGTTAAGGCTGAGGACGTGGAGTCCCTGCTCAAGTGGGATCCTAAGGCCCAGTACCCTAAGGAAATACCCTTCATACCCGCCAGGTTGATACTACAGGACTTCACCGGTGTCCCACTTGTAGCTGACTTAGCCGCAATGAGGGATGCAGTAGCTAAGCTGGGTAAGGACCCTAGGTTAGTTAACCCACTAATCCCAGTGGACCTGGTTATTGACCACTCTGTTCAGGTTGACTACTTTGGTGCGGCTGATGCCTTAAGGTTAAACATGAAGCTTGAGTTTGAGAGGAATAGGGAGAGGTACGTCTTCCTTAAGTGGGCTCAATCAGCCTTCAACAACTTCAAGGTGGTACCCCCTGGTAGAGGCATAATACACCAAGTCAATATAGAGTACTTGGCCAAGGTGGTTTTCGTTAGCCAGAACAATGCCTCAGCTTACCCAGATACTGTGCTTGGTACAGATAGCCACACAACCATGGTAAGTGGCATTGGTGTACTAGGCTGGGGTGTGGGTGGTATTGAGGCTGAGGCCGTCATGCTTGGTCAACCCCACTACATAACAGTACCCCAGGTGGTTGGGGTTAGGTTAGTGGGTGAGCCCAGGGAAGGTGTTACTGCAACCGATATTGTCCTCAACATTACTGAATTCCTAAGGAAGAGGAACGTGGTGGGTAAGATAGTTGAGTACTATGGTCCAGGAATTAAGGCTCTACCTGCCTGGGATAGGGCTACCGTGTCCAATATGGCCCCAGAGTACGGTGCAACCACTGGCTTATTCCCAGTGGATGAATTAACCCTAAGCTACCTTAGGTTAACAGGTAGGGACGAGGCTCACGTTAAGCTTGTTGAGGAGTACCTGAGGCACGTGGGCTTATTCTACACTGAGGATTATGAACCCATGTTCAGTGAGAGTTACCAGTTTGACTTAAGTGAGGTTGAACCAGCAATAGCTGGGCCAAGGAACCCTGATGAGAAGATACCCCTTAAGGCGGCTAAGGCAACGGTGTCTAAGCTTATTGATGAATACGCCAACAGTAGGGGTGGAAAGAAAAGCACCCTGGTTAACCTTAATGATGAAAACGTTAGGTTAAGCGACGGCGCTGTTGTTATAGCTGCAATAACAAGCTGCACTAATACCAGTAACCCAACAGTACTCATTGGGGCGGGCTTAATAGCCAAGAAGGCAGTGGAGAAGGGCCTTAGGACCAAGCCCTGGGTTAAGACTAGCCTAGCCCCAGGTTCAAGGGTTGTTACAGATTACTTAACAACAGCAGGATTAATGCCTTACCTAGAGGCCCTAGGCTTCCACGTGACTGGGTACGGTTGCACAGTGTGCATAGGTAATACTGGTCCATTACCTGAACCCATAGCTAAGGCTATTAGGGAGAATGACATCTACACAGTTGCGGTCTTAAGCGGTAATAGGAACTATGAGGGTAGGATACACCCACTGGTTAAGGCAGCCTACTTAGCATCACCAATGCTCGTAGTTGCCTACGCCTTAGCTGGTAGGGTGGATATTGACTTCGATAATGAACCACTTGGTTATGACCCTAATGGCAGGCCAGTCTACCTACGGGATGTATGGCCAAGTGTAAGTGAGATTAATTCAATAATCAGGAACACGATAGTTCCTGAAATGTTCAGGAGGAAATACGAGGATGTGTACAAGGGTGATGAATTCTGGGAGGGGCTTAAGGCACCCAGTGGTGTACTTTACCAGTGGGACCCGTCATCAACCTACATAAGGAAACCACCATTCTTCGATAATGTGGCCCCGGAACCTGCGCCACTGAGGGATATTAAGGGCGCTAGGATACTGCTACTCCTCGGAGATAAGATAACCACTGACCACATTTCCCCAGCAGGCTCAATACCATTAGATAGCCCAGCAGCCAAATACCTCATGGAGAGGGGGGTTAAGCCAGAGGAGTTCAACACGTACGGCTCCAGGAGGGGTAACCACGAGGTCATGGTTAGGGGAGGCTTCAGTAACATTAAGCTCAGGAACCTCATGGTTAATAGGGACGGTGGATACACTGTGCATTGGCCTGATGGTAAAGTAATGACTGTTTACGATGCGGCAGTCCAATACCAGAGTGAGGGGATTCCACTAGTTGTCTTTGCTGGTAAGCAGTATGGTTCAGGGAGTAGTAGGGATTGGGCAGCTAAGGCAACGTTACTCCTTGGCGTCAAGGCAGTCATCGCTGAGAGCTTTGAGAGAATCCACAGAAGTAACCTAGTGGACATGGGTGTGTTGCCAATTCAACTACCTGAGGGTGTTAGCTGGAAGAACCTGGGCTTAACGGGTAATGAGACTGTGGACATTATTGGCATTGAGGAGGGACTTGAACCAAGGAAGAAGCTGACAATAAGGATAACTAAGTCTGATGGAAGCGTTAAGGAGGTTGAAGCCGTAGCTAGGCTTGATAATGAGGTTGAGGTTGAGTACTATAGGCATGGTGGAATCCTACCGTACATGCTTAGGAAGCTGGCGGGTTACATTAAATGAAGGCCTAGGCCCAAAGCACCCTAAAATCAATGTAAGTTAATGCACCTATCTAATTAAGCCCGGGGCTCTTTAATACAACATCCATTATGCCCACAGCCCCTTTAGATACCCGTTCAGGTTCACCATAGGTACTCCTACCATGCTCAGGCACCATCCTCCTCACTATTGACACTAATTTATCCACAGTTCCCTTAGTAGATAGCGTTTCCCCTATTGGTAATTTCCTCGCCATTTATTAGCGTTAACTCTACAATATAATGTATCTCAACTAGACTTAACTGCGCCTGGGTCTAAGGCTATGTGAATTGAACTCAATATCAGTAATCACCTTATTGACTTAGAACCCTATTGCCTCCTGTTGAGAGTAATTGAATAAGCATTAGTGAATATGCCTTATGCGATTACTTCACATGCTGTGGTGAGGCGGATTCGCGTTGATTAATTCCCTTAATTCGCTAGCCTCATTCTCTAATTCCTCATCCCAAATATCCCTAAATAAATCCTTTACATTTGATATCTACTTAAGCACCTCCACTAAGTCCTCCTTAACCTCGTTTAGGTTCCTGTAATCAACAAGGTTTGGGTCTAGGCCATTGTATGAGAATCTATGCAGGGAGAGCACCATCCTTACAATGAGCTTCACATCAATGCCTAGTTTCCTTAAATCCCTAGATATTCCTATGAGTCCAGTGGTTGATGCTGAGTAGCCCACATTCTCGTACCAATCCCTTTCCCTAGTATCCTTACCCTCAACTATCTTATCAATATTCTTAACAATTAATGAACTAATAATGGACTTACTGCTCATGATGACCTTAGCTGAGGCGTTTTGAAGTAGATCCTTATTCAGCATCTCAAGGGCTAACCTGGCCTCAACTAGGCCGTCAAGCACTTTAGCATATACATACGCCTTGGGATCCCTCCTGTAATCGAGGTAACTAATCTCTATGCATAATAACTGTTTTAAATTAATAAAGTATTGCCTAGTTTAGCTAAAATCGCTACTAGTTAAGTTTACTTACCTCTAACTAATGATCTCTATGGCCTACTATTGAATGGATAGCAGGAGTGAAGATAATAAATCACAAAAAAGAAAACTACACTAATACGGAGATGAAGACAATGTTCAAAGATTACCTTCTAAGGCGGAATAAGCCATAGCTCCTATTACATTAGGTTAATGTTATAATAATTAAGATGACTAGGTTAATGAATTAAGTAGTATTTGTTGATCTCTTAATCTTACTAATGGGAAGAAAGTATTCATGAATTAAACTAGCCCAATCTTAATCTCCATAGCTGCCAAAACCAAGTTTACCACGTGACTTGTGGTTAATGGTTCTCCATTAGCTAAGCTATAGACCCTGTCTGCAAGCATCCTGACCTCACTACTTACGCTTCCTCTGGGTATTCCACTAACCATGACTACTACACCACTGTTTCTGGTTAATAGGTCCGCCAGTTCAAGGATCCTTATGGGTTCACCATCCCTCTCCAGCAGTATTGTTAATGGCGCATTCATGGATTTAACTAACTCAGCCAACGTAGTATCAACGATCCTAAGCAACCACTTACCGCCTGGTGGTACTGAGCCGTACTTGAATAGCTGCTCCATTAGGCCAAGGAAGTTTATGTAGTTTTGAGGGGGCCTCTCCCCTGGAGCCACCTCTATTACTTTACCGTTTATTGTATGTATGTGAACCGTTAGCATTCCCTTGGCTGCCAGTAGGCTGTTTAATGAATCTAGGAGGAACTTGTGGACTATATCCGGCCTACCCCTAACTTCCTTATTCCTGAGCCTACCCATGGCTCTGAAGTGGAGTGCCTTATCCAGGGGCATGTGGTCTGGATCCCTGCCTAACCTCCTCGCTACCCTAATTACTGCTTCATCATTCCTCAACTCAATGGGTATTGGCTCCAGGGCTGCGTCAACAAGCATGAGATTAAGCGCTAGTACCATTAATGCTTGAAGGAGACGTTACTAATTTAACTTATTCCCTAACCGGTGGGTGGGGGCGGATTTTAGCTAGTGCATTAACAACTTCCTTTTCTCTTAATAGATCCCTAATAGATATTACGCTAATAACCCTGTTGTTATCATCAACAACCACCACGTGCCTAACCTGCCTCTCATTCATTAATTGAGCCACAGTGGTTATGTAATCGTAGTACTTGACTGATACTATGTTGCCCATTGTCCCCACCTGCTCCACAGTGGCCTTACTCACATCAACCCCCTTGGCTAACGCCCTGATAACATCCCTCTCACTAATCACACCCAAAACCCTCTTGTTCTCAGGTGAATCAACTATGACTACTAGGCCCACGTTGTTCTCAGCCATAAGTCTCACAGCGTCCATAACTGGGGAACCAACCTTAATCACTACTGGGCTTTTGCGGGTTATTAGCTCTGAGGCCTTCATGATAGTATTATATTTTATTGTTTTTAAACTTAACCCCTAGTAGTTAATATAGAGACAGTAATTAATTATGTTACTCACGTTAATTACGCAATAATTTCACCAACATCACTATTGATTACATAACCCTTAACGTTAAGTCCCCTCAACCTCCTCAATTCCTTAAGGAGACCCTCAGCCTCATTAATTGAATCCCTCCTAACCACTATATCGAAGTCCTCCTGAATAACCTTAATGAAGTTTAAGCCCCACTTCTCCGCATGGTACTGGGTTATGAAACCATAGTCCGCCTCACCCCTGAGTATTGCCTTGGCCACGTCATCGTGAGTCCAGGCAACAACATTAAGTGACCTCGGGTTAAGCACACCCATTCTCCTAAGCCATAGTTCACTAAGCAGCCTAGTTCCTGAACCAGGATTCCTCTTAACCATGGTTAACTCACCTCTCCTAATTCTCTCAGCAATGTCCCTTAGGCTCAATGAACCTAACCCCCCACTATACCCAATTCCAATAACCCTAACGTAACCCCTCACTAATGCAACATCATCTAGTACACCTAACATGCTGAGTAGCTTAAGGTTGCTGCCATATATCGACGATAAGTGTATCCCAGCCACCTGGGCCTTATTAACCAGGAGCATTGATAAGCCATTCATTGAACCAACCCAAGTCACCTGGGCGTGATCATCTAGGATGTAGGAGAGGAGTTCATCATGGCTACTCGCCACGGTCAACCCACCCTCTAAGCCACCTTCATTGAAGGTTAGTAGAAGCTCCTCCCCAAGCCTAGTTAACCTACTGTACCCACCCCTGGAACCACCTCTAACGCCCTCTATTAGGGCTTCCGATAAGGTGGCTTCAGTCTCCTTAATCATCCTGAAGGCTGTGGAGTAGGGTATGTTGAGTAGTTTAGCCGCCTTACTTAATGAACCATGCTTCCTTATTAAGCTGAGTAATTCAATGACCTCAATCCTAACGTCAACACCCCTAAACCTAACAGTCCTATTACTCATTACTGCTCTTGATTTTAAATAAACTAATGCAGTGTTTATAAATCCAAGCTCAATCCCTCCCTGATGATAGTGTGCACTACCGTTAATGATGACTACAGGGTTGAGGTCTTCTCTAAGGCTACGAAGCTCATACTAATGGACACTAGTAGGAATATAATACACGTTGAGGATAACCCAGCGCTACTCAGCCCAAGTAAAAGGCCCACGGTGGCTAAGAGGTGTGTGGAGCTTGGCGCTAACGTGGTTATTGCAGCTCATGGCTCAGTATGCTACCCATCCTACCGCATATTGAGGCAGCGTAACGTGAAGATTTACATTACTGAACCAGGCTCAGACCTAAGCAACGTTAATGTAACACCCATAACCCAGTGGGAGGTCCTCTACTCAAGCATAATAGCAATGCTTGAGAGGCTAAGTGGGCATTAGCATGGTCACTGCAATAGTGGTTATACCACCAGTTAATGATGGTGAATTACTAGGTAAGGTAATAGGCTACATGGAACGCAGCCTAACTAAGGCTGGGTTAAATAATGTAGTGTTCTGTGGCCCACTGAAGGGTGCTAGAATCCCTGGGTTAGTGGCCTTAGCAACCTACGTTGACTACAACTACGTATCATCCAGGGGATTACTGAAGGCATGCATTGAGGTTAACGTAAAACCACCCATAATGCTGATTAGGGGGAGTCAACCCTACTTAAGCCCGGAAACCTATGCTGAAGCCCTCTGGGCCTTAAGCTCCTTCAATAGGCCCATAGTAGTGTTATCCAGGGGTGGCAGGGGTTTGAGTACACCTATACTAGTGTCTAGTAGTAAATTGGTGAGTAGGCTAGTTTGGCTTAACTCTAGGTTTAAGTTAGCAAGCGCAATGGTTAGGTTCCTCATTGAGCATAAGAGGGATGTGTTACTTGTTGAGGTTAAGGATGAGTGCCTTGGTGTTAGGCTCAGCCCCTCAGCCTGCTTAAGTAGGATTAATGACTAGACATAATGCCTGGTTAATGCTACTTGCTAAGGTTATTACTGGTGAACTCCTTAAGCATTCTTACGAGTTCCTCCTCACTTGAGGTAACCTCAATGTTAGGTAAGTAATTCGTCATTTCCCTCCATATTATTGGATTATCCTTGAACCTATAATCCATGAGTATTATAAAGACCCTATCCTTATCGGACCTAAGCCCCCTACCTATGGCCTGCTTAACCTTAACTAAGGCTTGCCAAGTGTAGACTGCGTGCCACGCATCATCGTAGTTGGCCCTAGACTTAACAACATCAACTAACCCATTCATGAAATCATTCGGCTCAGGGTAAGGTACACCAATTATTGCCACTGCATCTATGTAGTTGATGTCATTGAACCTGAACTCAATACCCTCAACAAGCTTACCTCCGGCAACCGCCAGTATTAACTTATGTGGGTTAACTTTAATCGACCCTAACACATCCTCTATGGTTGTTGTACCTATTTCAACCACTAAGTCAACCCCATGCTTAATGTACTTCCTAGTGGCCTTAAGCGTGTCGTATGATGGGAAGACTGCTAGAACACTGTGGTTCACGGCATCATAAACACTTATCAATGCCTGCGCAATCCTACTGTACTGTTCCTCACTCCTTTCAGTATACTTTGTGGTTACTTCACCGTAAACCACAGCCTTAACGTTAGAGGACTTAACGTACTCGGTTAATCCAATCCTTAACTCACTAACCTTAACCTTAACACCCAGTAGGCTTGTGAAGAGCCTCGTAGGGGGCATTGTACCACTCATGACTATGAAACTATGGGCATTATTCAAAACCCCAGAGGCTGCTACCGATGGATCCATTAACCTGCTTACAATGGCCCTACCATCATTACCAATAGATAGGAAGAGGGCCTTATCCTTAGGCATCTTAACCACTGACTTGTAGAAATCAATTATGTCACTTAAGGGTGTACCAGCCAGAAGAATACCCCTACTCCTTTTACTGGCTAAAACCTCACCAGAGGCTTCACTTAAGTAATCAACGTCATTGAAGTACTCCAAGACCTTGGTTGAGTCAACCCTACGCTCACCCTGCTCGGTAACGCCTATGAAGAGGTCCCTGAAGAGGGCCCTTATTGATGCTAATGCCCTTAATGCCCCCGCTTTAACGTTAATGTCGCTTACGAATCTCCTAACATCAACTACCGCGGCCTTAACCATGGCCTCGGTGAGGTATTGGGTGTTTAGATCCAGTACTGCGTAGGGGAGGTTGTGCGCCTCATCAATGATTAGTATCGATGACTTAAGGTCTAGGTCAACAACCTCAGGGGCGTTTAGGGAGAATAAGTAGTAGTAGGATAGGATTATTAACTTTGCATCGCTGATGAGCATCCTTGAGGCATCATATGGGCATACGCCAAGCTTACATATTGACTTAACGTACTCACCTGGTGATTCCAACCCAGCCACAGTATCCATGAATAGGCTATGGTCAATTCCACTCTCCCTCAACTTAATATAATACCTACATTCCCCAGTCCTCTTAAGGTAATTACACTCCATTAGGAAGTCCCTATAGGGTAACTTGGACGTTGATGATATGCAACACATCCTCGCCCTATTCCTAACTAGGACGTAGGGTATGAAGAGCCCCTTAACCTTAAGTAACTTACTCAACTCCCTCATTGGGGCTATTGCCTGGTTATTAGTCCTAATCATGTAAATAACCTTAATAGGCTCACCCTCACTATAGGCTAAGGCCGCGGCCAAGGCAGCTGCAGTCTTACCCACACCAGTGGGTGCCTCAATCACAACACCCCTACCTTCCCCTAAATTACTGTATATGAAGTCAGCAATCTTAGCTTGAAGAGGCCTCCAACCCACGTACGGTAAGTACCTACTCACCTTAGTATTAATCATTAGACCAGCATTGAGACGCTGCACGCTTTAAAAACCTATGGCTCAG
>ERZ1669250.123-NODE-123-length-40834-cov-6.331985_pt1 | contig 40834 bp, 48 predicted proteins | sample MGYA00579295_ERZ1669250 | MGnify/ENA primary metagenome ERZ1669250 (study PRJEB41166, sample SAMN08046056) | hot springs metagenome | biome: hot spring; feature: acid hot spring; material: thermophilic sediment; isolation source: thermophilic sediment from acid...
TTGATGGAGCGGAGGTGTAAGAGCCGAGGCGCAAGCCGAGGCTTTCAGCCTGCCGCCCCCAATAGTCCGAGGGCAGTTAGCTCGAGGTTGCGTTTGAAAGCCTGCGTCGGGCGAAATAGCAACCATTCACGGCGTTGTCAGGGTGAGGTTTCTTGAAAGTCGAAGAAAAAGGGGAAGGTGATGTGGTTATAAAGGTCGAGAGCTTTGACGACCTTTGGAAACTGAGCTTCGTGGTCAAGCCTGGCTACGTTTTGGTCGGCAAAACGACGAGGCAGTTGAAGTTAAGAGACGAAGGAGGAGATGTGAGGGATAAGCGCAGGGTATCCCTGAGCTTGGCCGTAGAGGTAGAAAGGGTTGAGTTCCAACCCTTCACGGATTCTATGAGGTTTCTTGGGAGGATAGTAGGAATTGAAAGAGGAATGGAGTGGGTAGCTCAGAAGGGTGAGCACCAATCCATATCGGTTGGCGTTGGAGACGAGGTGGAGATAAGAAAGGACGGTCCCTTCGATCCGCTGGAGAGAAAGCTCATGAGCGCCAATGAAAGCACGGAGGCCAACGCGCTCATCCTTTCCATTGACATGGGTTCAGCTGCCCTTGCGGCCCTCTGGACTTATGGGCTTGAGAAGATAACGGAGCTTAGGGCAAAGAGGGAGGAAGAGGATGCCCACCTCGACGAGTTCTTTTCGGAAGTGGGATCGATCCTCTTATCAGAGCTGCAGAAGAGGAAGCTGAACGAGGTGATAGTGACGGGACCGAGCGTGGTGCTGGATGAGTTCAAGCGCTCGGTGGAAAGCCGTGGGCCGTTTAAGTCCGTGAGGTTTAATCATCTGGTTTCTTCTTACGGCGGGGAGGAGGGGCTCGAGCTTCTGAGAGATAACCCCGAGTTTGGTGCCTACTCTTCAAAGCTAAGGGTTGCCAAGGAGAGGGAACTCATAAAGGATGTGTTCGATAGGCTTTCCCAGGGCAAGGGCGTTGCCGTCGGAGTAGAGGCCGTTGCCGAGTCCGCAAAACAGGGCATGGTTGAAGTGCTGCTGCTCAGCACAAAGCTGCTTAAGGATCCCCCAGAAAAATTGATGGATATGGTGGAAGACGTGGAACGCGATGGGGGGACGGTGGAGATAATCTCGGAGGAAGGAGGAGCTGAGCTGCAGGGATTGGGAGGAATAGCGGCCATACTCCGCTGGTGAGCGTTTTCGCGATGATGATCGGCGTGCGTGATCTTACGCGGTAAACTGTCTCTCTACCTCTAGGTCCACGGTGCCGTTGTCATCGCGGACTGCGTAGGTCCTCAGCGGTACATGCCCCGCGCAGAAGCCGCATGGCGAGGACGGATTTGAGCTGGGCTCGGTCACGCGATTGCCCGTCCTTAGGTCGTATACGGCCCCATGTATCGGGCAGCGGGCGCTAAGTCCTTGCACGTCGGTGAGCATTCCGCAGCCAAAGTGGGCGCATACCGCGTCCATTGCGTAAAAGCGGTCGCTTGCCTTATCATGTACTATAAGCACTGGTACTGGTACCTTGTTTACGCTGATAACCGTGATTATCCAACCTCTTCTTCTTACCAAGTTGGAGCTTATGCCTACGTGCATTTCTAGTTTAGAAGCGTGTGAAAAACGTTTAAACGTGCCCCTAAAAGTCACGTAAGGGGACAGAAGCTTGCAAGGTTACGTAGCGTGGCTGACTGGGTTTCTGGCCGTGACCGCAGGTCTCTGGATATTTGGCTACCTGAAAAAACCAAGTGGCCTGAAGCTGGGACCAGGTTACGCGATCTACAGCTCAGCTGCCCTTAACGAACTCATAGACAGGATATCCAGAAGCGCCAGGAGGATATGGAGGGGCTGGTTCACTTTGGGTATCGCGGTTTTTGCGGCCAGCACCGCCGCGGCCATATACCTTCTCGGGGGGGACCTTGCAAAGGGGCTAATGGCGGTAAAGCCGCAGGCCACGGTTATGCCCGTGGTGCCAGGTCTGACGATACCTCTCCTTCCAGGGCTTGTGGCGCTTGCAGTAACTGTGGTGGTTCACGAGTTCTCTCACGCCGTGGCAGCCAGAAACGGCGGAGTTAAGGTGAACAAGCTCGGGGTCATATTCATTCTCGCTTTTCCCATAGGCGCGTTCACCGAGCCCGACGAGCAGTCGTTCAAGGAAGCTTCCCACAGCTCTAAGCTAAGGGTTCTGGCGGCCGGTAGCATGGCTAACTTGGCTACGGCGGGAATAGTCTTGGGGCTGCTCGTGCTTTTTCTCAACGGATATCCTAGCTCACCAAACGCGGTGGTCGTGCAGGGTATCATACCGGGCACTTTGGCGTCTAGCCTTGGGATCAAGGCGGGTTACCTCATATATGGTTTGAACAACACGGCCACGGGTACGCTTTCAGCACTATCGGCGGTGCTGGCCAACACGCACCCGGGACAGCTCATAACCATTGTAACAAATCACGGCAACCTGACCGGAAAGTTGGGCAGCGTGCCCGCCGCTTATGGATCAAGCGATAAGGGCTTCATAGGGGTTGAGCTCAGCAGCATGCCCTTCTTCACTCCGCGCGCTTACCTTGGCCTTTCCACCAGCGCGTGGCTCCAGCTTCAGACTTACGGCTTCTGGATATGGTTCATAAACCTCAACGTTGGGATTTTTAACGCCCTGCCCATACCTCTGCTTGACGGCGACCAGTTCTTTAAGGAGATCGTGGCTGCGCTAAAGGAAAGGGGGCTGCCGCCCAGTCTTGGAAACGGCATCGCGCTTTCGCTCGAGGCCCTCGCCATAGGGTTGCTGCTCGCAAACCTGATATTTTCCGCCTCGACTTTACTTTAAAATGGAATGCAAGAAGTGCGGGAGGCCCGCCGTTTACGTTGATAGGAGGTCGGGCACAGCGCTCTGCGAGGAGCACTTCAGGGAAGGATTGGAAGACAGGGTAAGAAAGGAGATAAGGGGTGAGGGGATAGGGAAGGACAAGCGCCACATCAGGATAGCCATGGGCATATCGGGAGGAAAGGACAGCCTCGTTATGATGGACTTGCTCTGGAGGGTGGAAAGGGAGTACGACGTTGAGCTCATAGCGCTTACCGTTGATGAGGGAATCGAGGGAGGAGAGTACAGGAGGAGGAGGTTTGACCTGATAAGAAGAATGGCTCAGGAGAGGGGAATAAAGTGGGAGCTCAGGAGCTTTAAGCAGAAGTACGGTTTCACTCTTGACGAAGCGGTCGTGGCACTTAAGGGAAAGGAGGAGCCCTGCAGCATATGCGGTGTTCTCAGGAGAAGGGCGTTAAACGACTACGCGAAAGAACTCGGGGCTGACTACTTGGCCATAGCCCACAATCTGGACGATGAGGCAGAAACCGTGTTGATGAACGTTATAAGAGGTGATTCGCAGGCCTTAAGGCGCTCTGAGAACTACTCGGAGGAGCTGGCGGCCTTCTACGTCCCCAGGATAAAGCCCATGAGGAGGATAACCGAGAGGGAAGCAGCCTTCTACGCTTACCTCATGGGGATACCGGCCGAGGAGGAGGAATGCCCATACGCTCGGCTATCTCTTAGAGATGAAGTGAGGTCTTTTCTTGACACATTGGTAAGGGATCACCCTGCGGCGCGCGATAGCCTTGTGAGGCTTGGCGACGAGCTAAAAGATAAAGGAAAGGGCTTCAGCAGAGCGCGGTGCGCCAACTGCGGGTATCCCACATCTGGAGGGCGGAAATACTGCAGGGTTTGCGAGATCAACTTCTCGGTCAAGGGAGCGCTAATCGGGGCCAAGCAAGAAGGCTGAGCGCGGCCTTTTTAAACTCGGTTGGGTAAGTATTGGCGGCGGGTAGGGTCGGAGGCCTGCCCTCTCCCCAGCCAGCAATGGGCATCAGCTGGGGCCAGCAACTGGGGGTGTGAAAGGCGGGGCCGACGGGAGGAAAGCGGGCCAAATGGGCGCTGAACCCTTACCCCCTGGGGGCCGAGGGCCCGAGTTCCCTTCCGGAGGGAAGGGAAGCGGGTTAGCCGCCGGGAACGGACTAGGCCCGGAAGGGAGCAGTCACACCGGCGAACTCGGTCGTTCAGGGGTGATGGGCAAGCTCATCCGCGATCCAAGCGTCGGGCCTTGCCTGGCACCTTCAGGGCCGCCGCCAAACGATAGATACGCTTATAAAAGCCCGTTATAATGTTGTCGATAAATTTGGTATATCAACAAAGACTGTGGTATTCCTTCTTCTGGGAGACCAAGAGAAGGAAATCAGTGCTGGTGGGAAGCATAAGGGAGAAGCTAGAGCAGCTCATAAACGACGCCGCAGCGGAAAAAGGCTTTGAAGTTGGAAAGCGCATAATATACCCGAACGCCGTCTACCTGGAGCTTGGCGTTGACCCGAAGGTCGCTCCGCATAACGCTCTTGCCCACATTAAGGCGAGGACGTCTGGAGCCTTAAGGTCTCATTTCCCAGAGCTCAAGAAGCTTCCGTCGCTCTGGACCAGGGATTACGTGGTTTACAATCAGAGGGTTGATGAAACCACGTTGGGATCGCTTTCTCGCTGGGTCAGCGAGAAGAAGCGCAGCATCAAGGCCAAACACTCGAGGTGACTGAGTTGCCAGAGATAGTGCTCACAACAGATAAGACGATGATGAGCGAGTACAGGAACATACCACTTGCCGATTTCTTTGGATGCGCACCTGTTGAAAGGGTGCCGGAAAGGCTCTTTGACTTCATAGCTACGCCGCTTCCAACAAGGAACGGCGTTGCCATTTACGCTCCTTATGGCATTAGAAAGCTTGAAGCCGCACTTCTCAAGGGCTTCCCCAGCGAGGATATTGTCGTGACGGATCCCGACCATCTGGCGCAGTTCGTTGATGATAGGACGAAGATAATCGGCATATCAACCATGGATCCCTTGGGTCTTGGTCCCGTCACCATGATGTTCACTTTCGGCGGGCAGTTCACGTCTTACACTAAGAAGAGGTTTCTTGAGCTTGTGCAGCAGGCCGACGCCATAAGGAAAGCCAAGGGGAAGAACGCGAAGATATTGGTTGGGGGTCCAGGAGCTTGGCAACTGGACACGAGGCGTGACATGCTTGAGACCCTTCCCATAGATAACCTAGTTCAGGGAGAGCTTGACCACGTGGCCGTTGAGGTTTTCAAGAAGGCTGAGGATGGGTCGCTTCCCAAGAACTACAAGGTGCTTGGGTGGCCCAAGGTCGAAGACATACCTCCCATAGTCAATCCGGCCATGAACGGGATGGTTGAGGTTATGAGGGGCTGCGGAAGGGGGTGCCAATTTTGCGCGCCGAACGTGAGAAGCGCAAGGTACATGGACCTTGAAAAGATAATGAAGGAGGTCGAAGTTAACGTTAAGGGAGGGAAGCCGGCCATTTGGGCGCACAGCGACGACATATTCCTGTACAAACTTGAGGACAAGAGGCACTTCTATCCGAACACTGACGCCATAGTTGAGATGTTCCAGGCCATAATGTCCTTCAAGGGCGTTACCCACAGCAACCCCACTCATGGCACCATAGCACCAGTGATAGCCGATGAGAAGCTGCTGCCAAGGCTTTCTCCGGTGCTTAAGGCGGGTCCTGATAACTGGATAGGGATACAGCCCGGTCTCGAAACCGCTTCGGGGGAGCTTCTCGCGAAGTACATGAGGAACAAGATGCTTCCCTTCTCGCCCTCTGAGTGGGAAAAGGTGGTTTTCGAGGGCACCAAGACCTTTAACGAGAACTATTGGTTCCCGGCCTACACCATGATAATGGGCCTTCCAGGAGAAACCGAAGAGGATGTTTGGGACAGCGTCAGGCTCATTGACAAGATGGAAAGGGAACTTCCAGAGAAGATAGGGCCCAAGGCGCATTTCGTGGCCGTTCCGCTTTCCTTTGTGCCGCTGGCCGTCCTAAGCGGCGAGCAGTTCTTCGACGTCGGCAAGGAGATGACCGAGGCTCGCTTTGCGCTGCTTTACAGGACTTGGAGGCACACGGCGAAGGAGGCCATGTACTTCAGTCAAGCGGTGAAGTCGGTGCCACCTTACCTTCGCCCAGTGCTTAGGGCGCTTGTCTCCATAGGGCCCTTCATAATACTCCACTACATGGAGAAGTGGGGAAAGAGCATGGGTTTTGACGTAGATAAGGCTTTCCACATACCCGGATAGGTTCGATCTGGGCTAAACCCTTAAAGCCAAAAGTGCTTTTTTTCATGCCGGGGTCTCCTAGCCTGGTATGGAGCGGGCTCGCTAAGCCCGTGGTCCTTTGTGGCCGCACGGGTTCAAATCCCGTCCCCGGCGCGGATATGAGAAAGCTCTTAGGCGGATGAGCGGTTATGGCTATGAGGGTCGTGGTGCTCAGGTATGGGCATAGGATAGACAGGGATAAGAGGATAAGCACCCACGTTGGGCTTGTGGCTAGGGCGTTTGGCGCTGAGGGCATGTACGTTTACGGAGAGCGCGATCCCTCCTTGATTCGCTCCCTTGTGCACGTTAACAAGACGTGGGGCGGCGACTTCTGGGTAAGCTGGATAGATGACTACGCCGCGGAAATAAAGAAGTGGAAACAAGCGGGAGGGAAACTGGTTCACCTTACCATGTACGGGCAGGACATTCAATCAATCATTGGTCAGATAAGCGCCGAGGAAAGCGTCATGGTTTTCGTTGGCTCTTCAAAGGTTCCTCGTGACGTGTATGACCTAGCTGATTATAACGTTGCGGTTGGCCATCAACCTCACTCTGAAGTGGCCGCTTTGGCGGTCTTCTTGGACAGATTGTTCGAGGGGCGGGAGCTTATGAAAAGGTTTAATGGCGCACTCTTAACTATATTGCCTTCGAAGGATGGAAAAATTGTCGTCAAAACGCAGGACAAGGAAAGCGTCCAGCGAGAAGTCCGCTGAGAAGACCGGCCAAGTTGGCCTTGACGCCAAGACCATAGAAGAGCTCGTTCCAATACTTCTTCACTCCAAGGGAAATCCCGTCATAAGCGGGATAATAAAGAACCTAGAAAGCGGTGAAGCCGTCTCCGATGACGACCTGGCGGCGCTCATAGGCGTTAAGGTCAACACGGTGAGAACTGAGCTCAACGAGCTCTACGCTAACGGAATGGTGACCTTCGAGAAAAGAAAGATACCAAACCAGAAGTGGTACGCCTACTTTTGGAAACTTGACATGAATAACATAAACTACCTCATACAGCAGCGCATCAAGAAGGTCATAGAAATACTGAACAAGAGGCTTCAATACGAGACATCTCACTCCTTCTTTTACTGTCCGAAGGACGGAAAGCGCTACACTTTTGAGGAGGCGCTGGAATATGGATTTAGGTGCACTGATTGTGGGACTCAACTTCAGGCCCAAGACAACAAGGAGGTAGTGGAGAGGTTAAGGTCGGAGATATCCCGGCTTACCCAGCTATTGGAGAGTATATCAGGGCAAAGGAAGGAATCGTGAAGGAGGGCCTAGGGGTATTAAAGCGCGCGGGGGCCAACTCCGCGGTCGTAGCCCACTGCCTTGTCACGTCGTTTGTGGCTTATGAGTTGGTGAAGTCTGCCAGGGGGCTCGGGCTTAGCGTTGATGAGGACCTAGCCGTCAAGGCAGCTCTTCTTCATGACGTAGGGAGGGCGTTTACCAAGGGAGTGGCGCACGCCGTGAAAGGAGCAGAGTACCTAGAAGGGCTTGGATATCCAAGGCAGCTCCTCTTGGCCGTGGAAAGGCACGTAGGCGCGGGGATAACGGAGGAACAGGCAGTGCAGCTCGGCTTGCCCAAAAGGGCTTACGTGCCACAAACCATTGAAGAAAAGATAGTGTCCTTTGCCGATAAACTGGTCGAGGGTACGTCCATATTGGGACCCGACCACGTGCTGGCAAGGTTCGAGAGGGAGTTCGGAAGGGGCTCTGTACAATGGAACATGGCTAAAAAGCTGATAGAAGACATGCGGGAGATTTACGAGAAATCGTCGGTGCCATCGCTCATAGGATGGAAGAGCAACGATAAACTCGAGCTTCATCTCTGAGCTTCGCCACGTCCTTTAGCGTTATTCCATCGTTGTTCGCTTTAGGCGAGACAGGAGAAGGAGGAGGAGAGGCCCTTATCTTCACTTCGAGCTCTTTCTCCAGCTTATTTATGAGAAGCTCGGGTGGTCTTAACTTCCCCTCTTCGACTCTTCTTATGACCGACTCTTTTTCGTTGAGCTTTTTGGCCAGTTGTTCTGGCGTCATTCCCCTTTCCTCTCTGGCGCGCCTTATGATTTCCCCGTAGTTTTCGTCCAATATGGTGTCTTGGGGCACGGGAGGTTGGGGCCTGGGCCTGGGCCTTAGGCCTTGATTATGAGATGGGCTCCTTGCGTGGCTGGGCTGCGATGCAAACGGTCTTGCGGGTTGGGTCTTCACGGGCTGGGGAGCCGTGGGCTTCTCGATTATGGAGTCTGCCTTCTTAGCGCATTTCTCGCATACCTTAAGCTTGGCTCCCTCTATGTAAACGATGTAGGGCTTTCCCCTTATGGGGGCCCCACATATTTCGCAGAAATCCATGAAAAATACATCCAGTGAGATATATGCGTTTGTTTCGTAGAAAAAGTTAAAGCGTTCTCTCCGGGTTTAACTCATGTCAGACAAGGCACTGGACGACTTTGGGCCTCTTGAGGGAGAAAGCGCTCAAGACGAGGAAAAAGAGATAGGGGTTCTCAAAGAGCAGGTAAGTTCGCTTAAGGAGGAAGTGGAGAGGCTGAAAGAGTACATAAACCAGCTGGAGCAGGACAAGGAGAAGGCACTTTCACCGCCGCTTATAGAGGCCGTTGTGATGGACGTCCTTCCCAATGGTCGCGCCGTGGTAAAGAGCAGCAGTGGGCCTAACCTAGTTGTCTACGTGACCAGCGCCATAGGTCAAAACAAGTTGAAGCCAGGAGATAGGGTCGCCCTTAACCAAAGGGGCTCCGCCATCGTGGAGCTGTTGCCCCGTTCGGAGGATACCTTTGTAAAGCTGATGGAGGTGGTGGAGAGACCCAAGGTTACCTACGCGGATATAGGAGGATTGCAGGTTCAGATGCAGCTTCTGCGCGAGGCCGTCGAGCTTCCGCTCAAAAAGCCCGAGCTTTTCAGGGAGATAGGCATAGAGCCCCCAAAGGCCGTACTTCTCTATGGCCCTCCGGGATGCGGTAAGACCATGTTGGTTAAGGCAGTTGCTCATGAAGCTGATGCTACGTTTATTAGGCTTGTGGGCTCCGAGCTCGTGCAGAAGTTCGTTGGCGAAGGCGCAAGGCTCACGAGGGAACTCTTTGACTTGGCGAAGAAAAAGAGCCCAAGCATAATATTCATTGACGAGATAGACGCCGTTGCCTCGAAGAGGCTTGATGCCTCCGTGAGCGGAGAAAGGGAAGTGCAGAGGACGTTGATGCAGCTCCTTGCCGAGATAGATGGATTTGATCCACTTGGAGACGTTAAGATAATAGGGGCCACAAACAGGTTAGATATATTGGATCCCGCCATACTTAGGCCAGGCCGCTTCGATAGGCTTGTGGAGGTGCCGCTTCCGGATAAAGCAGGAAGGGAGGAGATATTGAAGTTGTACCTGAAGAAGATAAAGCTGAACGGTGAGGTCGATATGGCCTACCTGATAAGCTCCACAGAAGGAATGAGCGGTGCTGATCTGAAAGAATTGGTTACCGAGGCGGGAATGAATGCCATAAGAAGGGGAGCTAAGGCGGTCAACATGAACGACCTGAAGGAAGCGCTGGCCTTTGTGAGAAGGAAGGAAAAGGGGATAAGCGGTGTCGGGTATCTCTGAGGCCGCCTTAGACCTTGAGCAGGTGAGGACCATAGCCGATTACCAGTTCGGTCCTGGCACGGGAAGGGGTCTTTTTCCAGATGGAAGCGAGGTATTGAGGTCGCGGAGGGGGACGCTCAGAGGGGTCAAGCTCAACGGTGATCTCCTTTGCACGTTTGGAAGGGATTCCCTGATAAACCTCACCAGATCAGGCGCCCAAAGACTTGCACAGCTTGGAACCGAAAAATACGTGATAGCCTCGGACGAGGTAGGGGAGTTCATAAAGAAGGGAAGAAGCCTCTTCGCGAAGCACGTGAAAGGGGTTGGAAGGTTTTACGCGGGAGAGGAGGTGGTTATACTTAACTCGAAGGGAGAGCTTCTGGGCTGGGGAAGGGCTGCCTGGTCGTCAGAAGAGGTGTTACATTTAAGTGCTGTGCCGGTGGTTAAACAGAGGAATTGACGTTGTCTAATCGCGAAGCGCTAAGGGCCATGAAAAGGCTCGGGATATCGCTTAACGAGGTGCCAAACGTCGAGAAGGTGATAATACAGGCGCAGGATGAGATCATCGAAATTGATCACCCCAAGGTGCTTGAAATAGGGGGAAAAGTCGGAGAAGCGGGTTTTCAGGTGCTGGGTGGTGAGGTTACCAGAAAAGGAAAGGAAGAGGGAGAAGGAGAAGGGAAGCAGGCCGAGATTCAAGTGCCAGAGGACGACGTTGAGTTCGTTGCCTCACAGGCTGGGGTTGACAAGGAGAAGGCAAGGCAAGCGCTCATAAAAGCGCACGGTGACATAGCAGGTGCGCTCATGGAGCTCAAGAAGCGAAGTCAGGTCAAGCTTTAAAGTCGGCATCCCCTACTATTGGGGCTGTAGGCTAGCATGGTAGACTTGGAGGTTCGGGTCCTTCGGACCGGGGTTCAAATCCCCGCAGCCCCATTGGGCTAGAGTTTTTGCCCGCGTCGTCACCATCTACTTGCGCGGCTGTCAACCGGAAGCCATGAGTGGACGCCCTGTTGCTGGTCATAGGTTCCCTTTCGCGCAGGGGTTTAGGCGTCGTCTGGTTCGCCAAATCGCAACCTGTCTGAAAAAATCCAATGCTCTTCTCGGCAAAAAAAGTTTTTTAACGTCGCCGCGCTGGATTAAATATGGCTGTTGTGCAAGTAAGCGATGGGGCTAGCGAACGCTCGGTTCTTGGAGACTGCCTTTACTATCTGCATAAAGAGGGAAACGTTTCCATAATAAGCGAGGGAACTGGTATGGAGGTTGCGATAAAGGTTGCGCTTTCCATAGTCCGGTCCTTTGATAACAGGGCCTTATTGGGAGACATACAGATCTTCACGGAGGAAAGGAACGAGCAGGATAAGAAGCGCTATGTCAGCAAGCTCAAGATAGACATAAACAGAAAACCTAACGTTTCCTAGAGCGAAGTGCCTTTTCAGCCTCGTCCCGCGAGATCTCACCGGAAAGCAGGTTCTCCAGCGTTTCCACATAAAATCTGACGATAGCGAGCTGCCTAAGAACGCGGAAGTAGTCCCTTTGGCAGTCGACCAGGGCCTTAAGTATGGAAAGCGAGAGCCTCATGGTTGACATGGTCTGTTCCTCTTTGTTTTTTCCTGAAACCGGTTTTTGCTTTATCATGCCTTCAAGCGCGCTTGCCCCTTCCTTGAGTCTGTCTACGGTGGGTTCAAGCGCTGAGAGCTCCTTTGCTATTCTTTCAAATATAGCGTCCTCTGTCAAGATGTTCTTGCTCGTCTCTTCCTTTAGCTCGGGAGCGGTTATCTTTTCAGCGTCAGCTTTCACTTTTTTTAGTTGCACCTCCAGAAATGACAAGCGCGATTTCAGCTCCAGAAACGCCCTCTGAAGGTCGTTGTAGTTATCCAAGCTCGTTCTTGCTAGCTGAATTGAGCTATCTAAAGATGCAAGCGCAAGCCCCGCAGAGTCTTTTACCATAATATAATGGCATAGGAGTAGAAAAACCTATAACCTCATCGATGGATTTTTCATCCGAAATGCCAATAGAAGATCCAGAAAAGAGAGCCATTGCGGAGAAGGCCTTACTCAATTATAAGATATGCAGGCACTGCGGCGCTAAGAACCCGATTAACGCTACTAAGTGCAGGAGATGTCACTGGACCTTATTGAGGCCTAAGAAGGCAAAGCTCAAGCGCTAAAGGGTAGGTTTCCTTGACCTATGGAATAAAACGCACTCACCTTGCCTCAGAGATAACCCCTGAACTTGACGGTTCCCAAGTGACGCTGCTTGGGTGGCTTCACGAGAAAAGGGACCTTGGTGGCCTTCGCTTCTTGGTCATAAGGGACAGAAGCGGGTTAGTCCAAGCCATTGCAGCTAAAAAAGAGGTTTCACGGGAGCTCTGGGATGAGATCTCGTCTTTTAAGAGAGAAAGCGTGCTGGCCGTTAAGGGGATTGCCAAGGCATCACCTCAGGCGCCGGGAGGTGCGGAGGTTAGGATAAGGGAAGTAACGTTGATATCGCCCTCCGAAGACCCACCCATAGATGTAGTTGGCAAGACCAATGCCGACCTCGACACGCGTCTCGATAACCGCATAGTGGATTTGAGGAGAACCGAACCTCAGGCCATATTCAGGATCCAAAGCACGGTGTCCTCGGCCATAAGGTCATACCTACGCGAGAACGGTTTCATCGAGATATTTACACCTAAGATAATAGCTACTGCAACTGAGGGAGGCGCGAGCCTCTTCAGCGTTTTCTACTACGATAGGATAGCTTATTTATCTCAGAGCCCTCAGCTCTACAAGGAGCAGCTCACGTCGGCCTTTGAGAGGGTTTTTGAGATAGCTCCGGCCTTTAGGGCAGAGGAGAGCGACACGCAAAGACACCTAAGCGAGATAACAATGGTCGACGCTGAGGCGGCTTTTATGGATTATCAAGACATCATGTCACTTCTCGATGGCCTCGTGGAGCGCGTCGTAAAAACCGTTAACAAAGAGAACCAGAAGGAGCTCAAGGTCCTTGGACGCGAAGAAGTTGAGGTAAAGCTCCCCATCCCGCGGATAACTTATGATGAAGCCGTCAGCGTACTCGAAAGGAAGGGCGTCGAGCATGAGAAGGACGCGGATTTTGGTACCGTTCAGCTCAAAGCCCTCTCTGAAGAGCTCAGCGACTTTTACTTCATAACGGATTGGCCTACCGCTGCTAGGCCCTTTTACGCGAAACCCCTTGAAGGAAGGCCTGAGAGGTGCGAGTCTTTCGATCTGATGTATGGTTGGATAGAGTTGGCCTCAGGAGCCACGCGCATAAACGATGGGAAGCTTCTCAAGGAAAGGATGTCATCTCAAGGCCTTAATCCAGACTCATTCAAGACACACTTGAAGTGGTTCAACTACGGCATGCCTCCGCACGCGGGCTTTGGACTTGGTCTGGCCAGGCTGCTCATGGTTTTGACTGGAAAGGATAACATAAGGGAAGTGGTCATGTTCCCAAGGGATAAGAGGCGTCTTGAACCTTAGGGATTTCGGAACTACCTCCAATCAGCTCATGGAGAAACACGCTGGCGTACTGCGCCTTGTGTAGTTCAAACTTCAGGTAAAGGGTTTTTTTGGTCGCGCTATAAGCGGGAGATAGGGGGGTCATTAGGGCTTCCCTGTACCAGCCCCTTACCCAATGGGGTAGCTTCACCCCCAAATCGTTCAACGTCCTTGCCGCTACGTCAAGCCCAGGCCCCTTTACACCCGCCCCAGGAACTGGTAAAAGCAAGGCCTGATTGGGTTTAAGTCTTCCACCCTCGCTTACCGATATTTCTGAGTAGGCCGGCAGGCCAAAGACGTTAAGAGGCGCCACTAGGTCCCCCCTTTCCAACACCTTTAGACCTATGTCCCTATCTATGCGGTCTCTAAGGATTAGGTTAAACAGGTAAGATTGAAGCGCCTGCACCGCAAGTTCCCTTACCTTGCTCCGAAGAGACGGCTTCATTTCCCTGAGCTCATCGGGTTCCTCGCCCCTCAATATCTGCAGGCCGAGCTCGTGGGTATAGGGAGGCCGAAGCCCAAACCTCTGGGGACCGAAGAAGTTCGGAAATGGTGCTCCCTCTAAAAAGGTGTCCAGAGACGATAATCTCCGGTAATTCATCACCTGAACGTTGAAGAGGTTTCCCCATAGGTGATCGTGGTTCAGAGGTGCCCAAACTTTTCCCTTGGGTATGAATGCCCACTTCCTCCCCATGATCCTGTCCTTTAGCTCGGCCCTAACCGCGGCATATTGCGAGGAAACGGATATGGCATCCTTAAGCCCAGCATAGGAAACGGGCGCCCTTACCGCACTTGACAGTTCGCCGACTGCGGTCAGCGTGTCAACCCCATATTTCACGAGCACGCCCCACGTGTAGTTTCCACTGTTTTTGTCAGAAAGCGGTTCGGGGCATACGCGGTGTGGTAATAGGATCTCCCTAACGCAGAAACCCAGTGGCCCAATAACCTCTCCGCCCATCTCCTCCTTAAGGGTACGCTTGATCCCGAACTTTTCCCAATTCAAAGCTGACCTACCGCACATCACAGTAGCTTCAGGTTTCCGGTGAAGGGATCAAGCGAAGACGATGGAGCTGGACCAAGGGCTGCACAGGTCACGGAACCCGGTGGTACCTCCGTAAGCCCCATGTCGACTACCTCGTGAACGGGTATTTCTCTCTTCCTTGCCTCTTCTTCTATCTGCCTTAGCTCCTCCAGCCCCTGCACCTTTGCGACTATCTTTTTTTGCCCTCCATCGAGCCATAACTTGAACTCTCTGGTGCCCTGAGAGGAAAGCGCGGCCATGACGCTAGCGTGCGCTACCTGGACCGCGATCTTGCCGCATGACATCTTGAGGTCCTTCCTAACTACAATAAACAGCTTTACGTCATCCATGGTTTAGCTTTAGTCGTGGCATAAAAGCGGTTCCAAAACCCTCGCACAAAGTTTATTTTGCCCCGGCCAATTAGCATAGGTGCAGGTTTTGGTTTATTATTCCCATACCTCCTTGATGAAGTTCGTAAAGCAGGAACTCGCCAGGGACGGCTTTGACTCACACAAGATAGAGGAGGAGGTGGTTGTTGGCAACAGGCGCGTTGACGTCATGTACTTGGATGAAACGCACCCGCTTGCCATCGAGTGCAAGACATTTAAGCACACGGAAGAGGGCCTTGCTGACTACGCCCAGAAAAACCCAAACCACAGGCGTATACTTGTGATGCCGCTCTTCTCAGCGGACGAGATATGGTTCATAGGCGACAGGCGCAAGGGGCAGGTGATTAAGGTCGTCATTAACGGGTCAGGGGACGTAAAGAAGTTCGCCGAGGTCGGTCGTCTTGGTAAAAATGGATAAGGCCCTGGTAAGGGTAAACGTGGATGGAGAGGGTCACACGGTATCCTTGGCGAAGGCGAGGATACCAAAAATCGATGAGTTTATGAACTTCCTTAAGGAAAAAAGGATTCCAATAGCGCTCGTCGATTTGGCTTATACTCCTCAGTCTATATTGATCGCTGCGGTGTACACCTTAATAGACATAAAGAGGGGTACGGGTATAGCAAAAGATCCCGTTATGCAGTTCGCGCTAAATCTAACCGGTACGCATCAGCTTTCAAAGGCGCTTGAAAAAGTGTATCCACGCGGCGGGATCGGATATTTGGTTGGAATGGATACGGATTTGAAGGAGTTGAACGGCCTTTATGATGCCCTAGAACTTGAAGGTATTTCCTTTGATGCCCACGTGGTAGAGATGTTCTCGGCCCGTGCAAATGGCGTTAATTGGAAGTACAGGAAAAATAACTAAAGATGCCTCTTAGGGTAGCGGTGATAGGAGCTGGGCCCTGCGGTTCTTTAGTGGGCAGGCTATTGGCCAAAAGAGGGCACGAGGTATTCCTGCTGGAAGAGCATGCGGAAGTAGGAAGGCCCCGTCACTGCACGGGCCTTGTTTCGAGAGATGTGCCAAGCTACTATGGTATGACGGGAAAAAAAGCACATATACTGGAAGAGTTTTCTGAGGCAGAGCTGATATACGGTAGAAGAAGCCTCGTTCTTAAGCTGGAGCCTAGTGCGGTGGCGCTTGAGAGGGAGGGCTTCGAGCTGGAGCTGGCAAACATGGCCTCCGAAGCCGGTGTCAGGATCAGATTTGGAGAAAGGGTAACGCAGGTTCGCACCAACTCGGAGGGCAGGAGGGAGGTGGTTTCCGAAGCACGTGGGATGAAAGAAAATGTGGATGTTGATGCCGTTGTTGACTGCGGAGGAGCAAGGGAAGGGCTAGCTGGCCTTCAATACGAGGTCGAGGGGAGTGGTCCTTCGATACCTCAGGTCTACTTTGAGCGTGGCATCCCAAGGGAGTACTTTTATTGGGTTGTTCCTCAGGGTGAGGGAAGATACCTGGTTGGAACCGCTGGCAGGGGAGCGGTCAAGCGCAAGCTCGACGCCTTCATGGGAAGTCAAATGCTAAAGGAGAGATTGGAAGTCGCGAAGGTTGTGAGAACATTTGGAGGGATCGTAGTTATAAAACCGCCTAGCTCCCCCTACTCTAGTAGGTTTCAAGGGGTGCTAGCCGCGGGTGATGCAGCGAACCAGGTGAAGGTAACAACCGGAGGGGGGCTCGCTTTTGCAGCTGCCTCTGCCTCCGCTTTGGCTGACGCTATCAACAGGGGAGAGATATGGCGCTACGCGAGTTGGTTTAAGCGCAGGAAAAATCTGATAAAGGCCTACGCCTTCTTGCGCCATGTCTACATTTGGCTTCCGCCCTCAACAATGGAGATGGCGTTTAATGAAAGAATGCAGGATTACCTAACAGGTCACCCGCTTCTCTTTGACCAGCACTGGGAGTACTTTGTTAACAGCGCACCAGCTATTTTGGCAGCCTTGATCGCGCGAGCAAGGGGGTGAACTACCTCACTCTTTTGGGCGAGGCTACCCGCTTCAACGACCGGCATCTGCCTCTACGGGTACAGCCTACGCAGCTCCGAAATAGCGCTCTCTGCAGGCGTGAGCTCAGGCCGCACCAGCCCTACTTTGATGAGATCAACCTTTAGAATATTAATCGCGATATTTAGATCCCTGTCGATAACAAGCCCCAGACATCGCAGCTGTAAACCCTGTCGGAAAGCCTCGGGTAGTGCTTCGTGATTTATGGCCCGCACCTTGAACACGCCTTTGAAGAGGGATCAAGCCTGCCGATCTTTACCAAGTCCTTTCTGCGCTTTCTCGCTTTTCGTTCTGCCTTTATTTGAAGGCATGTCATGAGGCATCTCCTACCGCCTTCGATGGGTAATGGTTCCGCGCAGTTCCCTGAACGTCGAGGTCTTCAGCTATTGATGGTATCGTGCTGCTAGTCTATCGCGTCAAATGCGTCATCGAGCAGCTCGCGCTTATTGCGCAACCCTTCATGGCCTCTTCGAAGCCCTCTTACGTCCTTTCTCGCGTTTTTATCCCTATCTTATCTTGGCCAATAACCACTTCTGCGGTACTTTTCAGCCTCTTCTCGACCCTCTTTATGGATTCGGCGCGCCAAGCCGTTCGAGAGGGCTGCGAACTTTTCTATCCCAGGGTCGATGAAGGTGTTCTCAGCGAAATGCGGTACCCTCTCTGGTAGCAATTATCGCATTTATGATTTAAATAATTTGACCTGATTATAAGCGTCTTAAGAGGCCATCCCTTCCTCGCGGACTTCCACTCCCCAAGCCCCGTCAGAGTTAAAAAAAGCGGCCGTATTTAGTCATGGGCTCTGGATCTGATATTGGTGGCTTTTATAAGTTGTCTCAGGAGGAGAGGATAAAGATTCTTGCTGATTTTCTTGGCGTGAAGAGGGAGGAGGTACCCCTTCCTTCCCCTCCCCCTCCCCTTCCGCTTGAGAACTCGATCGGATACTTCCCGGTGAACCTCGCGGTTGCGAACTACTTTCTCATAGATGGAAGGGATTACTTCATTCCAATGGCAACGGAAGAGCCGTCCGTTGTCGCGGCGGCTAGCCATGGTGCAAAGATCGCGAGAGCAGGAGGCGGATTCAAAACCGGGACCGGGGAACAGTCCATGTTATCTCAGATAGTGATAACTGACGCTAAGAGGGACTTAGATGTGACTCAGTTTGTTGGCGTCGCGTCGAGGATTGCCCAATCCGAGATGCCCTCTGTTGTAGCGGCCGGAGGCGGCTTCAGGGGATTAGAGGCGGAAAATAAGGGGAAGTATCTGGTGATAAGGGTATGGATCGACCCAGCTGACAGCATGGGCGCAAACACGCTAGATAGAGTGGCTGAGGCACTGGCTCCCCTTTTTGAGGAGGCCACCGGCGGAAAGGCGCTTCTGAAAATACTATCGAACAGAGTTACCAGGCGCCTAGCGTGGGCAGAAGTCGAGATTCCAGCGGAAGCGGTAGGGGGAAGGGAGGTCGCCACTCGTATAGCTGAGGCAAGCGACTTCGCCATGCTAGATGAGGACAGGGCTGTCACGCATAACAAGGGCATAATGAACGGAGTTGTTGCCCTAGCGCTCGCAACGGGAAACGACACGCGCGCCCTTGAGGCAGCAGCGCATTCATATGCCGGCAAAGGAGGAAGGTACACTCCTCTGTCTAGGTGGAAGTTTGATGGAAGCAAACTTAACGGAAGGATTGAGCTTCCCGTGCCGGTAGGAGTTGTGGGGGGATCGCTTAAGAGCAACGAAACGGCGGCTTTCTGCTTGAGGCTCTTAAGGGTTTCGAGGGCAAGCGAGTTGGGCAGGATTATGGCTGCTGTGGGGCTCGCTCAGAATCTTGCAGCATTAATGGCCCTTGTAACTGAGGGAATACAGAAAGGGCATATGAGGCTCGCGGCCAGGACCATCGCCATGGCAGCTGGCGCCGAGGGATCGCTAGTTGACCTTGTCGCCAATGAGCTCATAAAGGGCGGGCAGATAAGAGTTGATGTTGCGAAGAGGATTTTAGAAAGCCTAAAGGAGAAAAAATAACCCACCACAATCCATTTGTGTTGACGTCTTCCCTGGGTACATTTAGGGTTGGTTTTGCCTTGAATAGTATGTGGAAACTATCCCTATCAACTTCGGTAGCTGTAACCTCGACTTCGAACGTTTTGCTTATTTCTTGAATTTGCCCTTTTAGGAAGTTCACGATTTTTGTCGTTGCCAAATACCTTCCTGCGGTACTTCATCATTTGGACATACTGATGGTTAAGAGCGTAAACCAAGTGCGGTTCTTTATCCGATTCTGCAGCGTACAGTTATTATAATTTTCTAACAACCGTAAAAACCGTTTCTGTGAGGGCGCCATCCCTCCCTCGCGGACTTCCGCCCCCAGGCCCCGTCAGAGTTAAAAAGTACAGCCAAATGTACTTGTGACACTCGTGTTTTCGCTTGGAAGTTTGACGAGTATGGCCATAGCTTTCGTAATTGGCTTGCTCATAGGTTTACTTGTCAAGAAGATCATATCAGTGGGCCTTTTGCTCCTGGCGCTTGTGCTGTTGCTCATGGCCATAGGTTACATACATCCAAGCTTCACGGCCACCCTGATAAACTACTTCCGGTATTATGGGCCGAAAGCCCTTGAGGAAGCGCAGCGCATATCATCTTTAATTCCTTACTCGTCCGTGTTCTTCATAATTGGCTTCATAATAGGTGTCTGGAAAGGGTAAAGGGAGTTAGGCTTTCTAGGACTGTCCGCGATTCGCATGGGTTTAACGGTTACTGCTTAAGGCTTGGATGCATGATAAGGCATTGCAAAATTGAGGTCTCTAAACCGCCAAGTTCTTTGAGAGGGTGTAAAGCGATAGGTCCAGCGGTTTTGGTCTTTCAAACGCGTAGCTCAGCGGCCTGCTCACGATGGTGTTTCCCTCTATTCCAACCATTTTGGCGCCCTTATCGCGAGATATCGTGCTTATGGCGGCCTCCCCGAAGCGGTTCGCCAAGATCCTACTCATTGCGGTGGGGCTGCCCCCTCTTTGCATGTAGCCCAAAACGCTTAGCCTGGCCTCATAGTTGAGGTCCTTTGCTATGCGCTCAGTGAGTAACCTTGAGTCTCCCGCGCCCTCTGCCATCACTATTATGCTCGAGTGCTTCCCCCTCTTCCTTCCCTCTTCAAGGGCTTGTTCCACTTCGTCGATGGTGAACGCGACCTCTGGCACGAGTATGACCTCAGCGCCAGCTGCGAGGCCAACTGATAGGGCAAGAAAACCCCTGCGTCTTCCCATTACTTCCACCACAAATACCCTTTCATGCGAAGTAGCGGTGTCCCTTATCTTATCTATGGCCGTGAGCGCCGTGTTTACGGCCGTATCGAAGCCTATCGTACTATCGGTGCCGTTTATGTCGTTATCTATTGTTGCCGGCACACCCACGACAGGTATGCCAGATGCCTTGTAAAGCGCCATGGCCCCTCTAAACGAGCCGTCCCCTCCTATAACTATAACTCCATCTATCCCGTTTTTCTTTAGGCTATCGCTTGCTTTTTCGATTCCCTCCTCTGTTTCCATCTCAGGACAGCGAACGGTTCTTAATATGGTCCCTCCCATGTTAACTATCCCGCTTACGGAGCGAGGGTTGAGCTCCTCAAAATCCTCCTCTATGAGGCCGCAGTACCCGCGATGAACCCCTATGACCTTGATGCCGGCGCCATCAGCTAGCCTCGTGATTGCCCTTATGGCAGCGTTCATGCCTGGGGCATCTCCACCGGTGGTCGCAATAGCTATCTTGCGCATGAGAAGATGGAGTCGGTGTTTTTACCCTTATCGGTGGGATAGGTCGATGGTTTGAACGCGGGATTCCCCTTTGTGCCATAAGAGAGGTCAGACTTTTAAGGCGCTAAGCTAAGTAGGATAGGGGCTGGTAGCTCAGATTGGAAGAGCACCCGCTTGGCGTGCGGGGGGTCACGGGTTCAAATCCCGTCCAGTCCATCAAAACTCGATTCCTTTTCTTCCCTTTATTCCCCGCTGAAAGGGGTGCTTGACCTCGACCATTTCGGTTACAAGGTCAGCGGCCGCGATCACTTCTGGATCTGCGTAGCGACCTGTAAGCACAAGCTCAACCCCTTTTGGCTTTTCCCTTATTAGATTAAGGACCTCCCGTTTATCGAGGAGGCCCATGTGGATTGCCACGTTGATCTCATCGAGTACAACAAGGTCCCAGCGGCCAGAAATGACCTCTTCGCGTGCCCTTTCAAATCCATCTCTTGTAAGTTGGACGTAATCCTCTGGGGGAGTTTCTTCGAACACCTCTGGATTTCCTAGCGCGCTCTTTCTTTCTTCAGTTAATTCGCTCCTCTTCGCCAAAAACGTTGGCTTTCCGAATTGCATGAAAAGCAGCTGAGGCTGTAGCGCTTTGGCAGCCAAGTGCTCGCCAAAGTCCCCTTTTTTCATGAATTGAACAAAAAGAACGCGGTTTCCGCGTCCAATTGCCCTTAGCGCTAAACCCAAAGCGGCAGTGGTTTTTCCCTTACCATTTCCCGTGTAAACTTCAACCAGCCCTACTTGAAGTGCCATATGTTTTGAGGATTTGGGGTTTAAGGGAGTTTCTCCGGTATTTGCGGTCTCTGCAATTTCGGTTTTTTACATGAATGATTTGGTTGTTCTCTGAAAAAACTTAATTATGGACATACGGTAAACTCCGATCCTTCCTGGCCTCTCAGCGTCGCAACATAGCTTATTTGCTAGCTTCGAGAGCGATGAGGAGCTTTGCGGCTGGTTTTCTTGCTATTGACTTCAGCCTATACCTGTATAATGTTCTGAAGATGAGCGTGTTTTACGTTGGTGTCATATTAGCCATTGGAGCCTTTGCAACGCCCGTTATTTCGTTGCTTGTGGGATTCCTAGGAGATAAGTACGGTAGGAAGCCGGTGCTGATCCTTGACCTTTTAACCTTGCCAATTGGGCTTGCTATAATTGTCGCAAATCACAGCTTCGCGGCGCTTGCCATTGCCAGCGCGCTGGGAGGATTCGGAGTTGCAGGAGGACTCGTTGGAGGTGGAGTAGGGGCATCGGTAGGCCCTGTAGTGACCACCCTCCTTGCAGAGAATACCAACGAAGGTAATAGAACGCTCATATTTTCAATCAACACCGCGCTTTCTACGTTTACAGGGGCAGCGGGTGCCCTAATGGTGTCTTTTTTCAATTATGAGCCCCTATTTTTGCTGGGTATCGCGATCACGTTGATATCCGTTCTTTTGATTATCCCTCTTGAAGAAATATATTCAAGGCCTCAACGCGGCAGCGGGATATCGTCGCTGAGTGACAGAGATAAGAAGTTCATAAAGGCGTTTGGCTTAACCGGCTTGATCAACGGAATGTCCCAGGGTCTGATAACCCCATTTTATCCGCTCATATTTGAGGTTTTCTTCCACTTCACGGTCGCCCAAGTTGGGTATCTCATGACTGTTGGAGGGCTTGCAACAGGTGTAGTGGATCTCTTCTCCAGCTGGTTTGCAGGCAGGCTGGGCTTTTTGAAGCTGATCATAGTCACAAGGGCCATATCGGCTACCATGGTCTTAGCGGTTCCATTGTCTCCTAACGGACTCATAGCGGGCCTGCTTTACCTGATTGCAACCCCCATGAGGGCTTTATCGATTCCCGCGCAAAGCGCGCTTCAGATGACGCTAATAAGTGAGGGTGCAAGAGGAAGGTCTTCTGGTATAAATCAGGCCGCGAGGTTACTTGCTTCAGCTCTCTCTACTTCGCTTGGCGGAGCCCTTTTGAGCGGTTTCCCGCTTTATCTGCCCTTTGCGTTGGCTTCTGCCCTTACTTATGGGAATTCGGCGCTTTATCAATACTTCTTTGGACAGGTCCCTGAGGCAAGTGCCCGCATGAGGCGAGCTCCGCAGCAAACAATACATTGTCGCAAGCATAGGTTAGGGAATTGATCCAGTAATGCCGGGGCCGGGATTCGAACCCGGGTAACCAGATTTCTTAGAGACCTTATGAGTCTGGCACCATGAAGCCAGGCTAGGTGACCCCGGCATGATTCAAAACCCAACCCTTTTAATCTTTGTGGCGAGACCTCACAGCTTGGCCTCATCTAATCAATCTAAATGCCTCATTCAGAGACCGCCAATCGCCAGGACATGATAGGAGCACCGACTTTATTCCGGAACTCTCAAACTCTGCTAGGTGGTCCTTGAGTTTATTCAAGGTTACCGTCGGTTGGTCTATGCGCCTTATAATGTCTTTGTTTTTATCGGTGCTAATTATAACATAAGGTGTTAACAGCGATGTGTCAAGCCCTTCTAGGTCGGCAGCGCCGCGTACCCTCATGGCTAAGAAGAAGTCCGCCCCACACCTCATCCTTTCCCTTATCATCTCGCGTGGGTATCTAAAGCTTAGGAAAAGTCCGACCTTTGCTTTAGTTCCTTGTTCCCTCGCTATCCTAATAGCTGATTCGGAGTCAAGCTGAGACACGGGCTGTCCGAACTTTGGCACGTCCCCCACCGTGAATGCAACGTCGAGTTTAAGAACGTCTGAGGTTAACATTAGGGACCTAATGTAAAGCTCGTTGACGTCAGCTAGTCTTTGGTTTATTATCAGCCTTCCCTCGTAGTTCTCCCCGTACCGTAACCTCGCCGATATGGCCAAAGGCAAAACTGATGGAAGTCCAAGAGGTGAGTGAGGTACGTCAAGCCCGTCAAAGGCCTTAAGTGACCGCAGCTCCTCTGAAAGCTTCCCCTCATTGCTCAAGGGGTCAACCTCGGCATAAACTTCCATAGGTAGCAATCAAGATCGCATATGAATTTATTCCCGCGTGCCTACGAACGTTTTTTAAGCCAAATCGATAATATCGTGATGCCAAGAAGAAGCAAGGATACCAGGGTAAGAAATAGGGGCTACTTTTATTTCGATAACCGCAACCTAAAGAAGAGCCAAAGTTTCGATGACATCATATCGATGCTCTTCTCAGGAGTGCCGGCTTACAGGGAGGTTGCCTCTTTCATAGTTAACTCGCTTAGGTATAAGGCGGCAGAAGAGAAGAGGGTAAATCCTTACTGGATCACTGCATCTGAGATGTCAAAGATCATATTGCAGGGGCTTGGCCCCTCTAGGAAGCCCATGGCCTATAAGGTGCTTTACGAGTTCTTGATACCTTATGGTATTATAAGAAAAGACGAATCAGAAAACAGGTATTATCTTGCCAGGGACTTTTCCTTAGCCTTAAGGAAGATAGCCGAGTCCTACGATAAATGGTTAGCGTCTAATACCTAGTAACCATGTCAGTTTCTACCCTGCTGACTCCCTTGATGCCGGCTAGCGCCTTCTCTACCGACTCAGTCCCTCCCTCCGTTTGTTCGGGCATTATCACATAAAGAACAAGGCATTTGAGGCCGAAGGCCATCTCTTCCTCATCAATTTTTCCTATCCTATGCCCAGGAGGTAATACCTTGCTTGCTTGCTGCTTTATTTCCTCTAGGTCAGATTCATCTCCCTCTGGATAAACCCTTATGACGGCCAAAACGTTTCCAGCCAAATAAATCACCTAAGGACCTGTAAATCCGCAATTGGGACATACGTACTTGGTGCCCTGCTTCCTGCACGTCTTGCAGCGCCAGATGGTGTAAGAACCGCAGTTCGGGCACAGGAATGACACCCCTCTTTCCTTCGGCGTTATGGGCTTCCTGCACGAGTTGCATATTGGGAACTCGACCGTTATCGTGGGTCTAATTTCGCTCAATTCAATTTAATTCATCAGGTTGTTATAAGCCTTCTTCTGCGTTGCCGCGCGGGAGCTCTTCTTGGGCTAGTTTGGCTTGGGTGCGCGGTTTCGCTCACCTTTTGTCTCGGTGATAGTTAAGAGGACAGAAGCCCCTTGAAGGTAATGGATAGTTCCCTTAAAAATAGATTTGCGATCTGGAGAGAGCGCGGACCCATTGCTCCATGGGCTTTGCCCGTTAAGGGCGGGCAGATGCCAATAGCCCCTCTGCTTTTTGACCTCGAGCGAAGCCCGTCCATTAGGATTGGGTAGTTCGCTCCGTTAAAAGGTCCGTGGCTGAACTTTTTTGAAAGACTAGTTTCTAATCCTTATTAAGGATAGTAGGGCATTACGCATGGGCGAAAGCGTACCGCTAAGACGGGCGGGCTGAGCAATAGATGATGAGCCATTGCAGGTGCGGTGCGCCGCCAGACCTTAGCTGGCAGATAACTTCGGGGAAGCGTGCACCTCACAGCTTTAAAGGGTGTAAATGATAAGAGGTATGGAACTTATTGTGGAAGTACCCATTTATCCCTCGGAGTCCGAGGAAAGAGTGATGCGGGCCGTTTCAGCCCTAATTGATCTGAAACGCGTGACTCAAGAGCGCACGCAGGAGGGCATAAGCTTCAGATCCGATGACAGGCGGGCCCTGAGACCGCTAAAGGAGGCCCTTGAGAGACAGCTGATAAGGGCTGCCGCCAGATCGATACTTCAGGGGAGGTTGAGGGAAGGCGAGCTCGAGTTCGAGCTTCACAAGCAGGCTGCTTACGCTCAAAGGGCGAGCTTCGTGACGGAGGAAGGCGAATCGCCTCTCGGCCCCATAAAGGTCACCGTAAGGGGAGATGCCTCTGAGCTGAACGAACTGCTATCCTATCTAACCGGTCCCTCTAAGCGAGCTTCCGCGAACTTGCCCAAGGCCTTAGCTATGGTACGCGCCTGCCTAAGCTGCTCGGGATAGTCAGAAACTATGAGCGAACGCGCTATTATTTCCCTCGCTTTTTCTGATGACATCCCGTAGGCCGCGAAGAAGAACGCTCCAGGATCTCCTTTTTCAAAATTTGATAGCTCGCTTAGCCTTTTCCACCTGCCCTCCCAATCATCGAAGTGCCTCTCGAGGGCAGAATAGACGGCTAGCATGTCAGGCAACCTTCTTTGAAAAACTATCACGGGCATCCCGGTCTGGGCAAAGACCTCCCTCGGATCTACGTAGTTAAACCCGGCGTGAACTACTCCATCCATCATAAGCAAGTTACCCTTACCGGCCCGACCTATTGACTCGATGATCTTCTGCGTTCCATCGCTCCCGTCAACGGTCATGAAAACCGGGGTTAGCCCCACGATCTCGAAGGCGGAGAACTGGGCGATTACCAGCAACGCCCTTGTACCTTTTCTACCCTTCTTGTTGGGGTTAAAGTATCCATCGCCCAAGGCCAGGCTCAGCCGAAGCTCCCTCAAGCGAGGTAGCTCCCCCTTATCATGTTAACTATGTCGCCCAGCTGGGGATCGTCGGCCAGCGATTGAAGGACCCTTTTTGGTTCCGTCTTAAGTTGTATGTGCTTTGTTCTTCCCCCTCTGCCCTCGCTGATCAGGTTTGCTGATATGAGGTTGGACATTTCCAGGAAGTTGACGAGCTCCGTCAACCTGCGCTCGGTAAGGGACTGACCCTTGATCTCGTCCATTATACCGTCATAACCCGCGTATAGCTCGCCGCTGGTGAGCTTTTCTTTTCCTTTCAGCCTGCTCATGGCAAGAACCAAGAGGAGCACCTTTGAGTCGAAGGTAAGGGACTTTATGGCATCGATTATCCTATCGTTATCAAGTGACTCCCTGGCCTCTTCAACGTCTTCCTTGGTCACGCGATCCTTTCCCTTCCTCTCGGCTATTTCTCCCGCTCTTCTAAGAAGGTCTAGCGACCTCCTTGCGTCACCGTGCTCTCTGGCCCCTATGGCCGCGCAGTACGGAATTACGTCCTTGTCCAGTGCATCTGGAAGAAAGGCCATGGTTGCCCTTTGAGATAAGATATCCTGAAGCTCCTCGGCCTTGTATTGGGGGAAGAATATCTGTTCATCGTCGAGGGAGCTCTTTATCCTCGGGTCCAAGTTGTCGCTTAGTTGTATGTCGTTCGTTATGCCTATGAGAGACATCTGTGATGGTCCTATTTCCTCGTTCATCCTAGTTATCTGGTAGAGGAAAGAATCTCCTATCTTCTTTATCATAGAATCTATCTCGTCCAATATAACTATGTATATGATGCTCTTGTTTTTTAACGCGTTTATCACCCTGGCTCTCAGCTCGGCCACAGATAGCCCAGTAAAGGGTACTTTCAGGTTTACGCCTGCGGCCATCTCGGCCAGCACCCTGTAGCTAGTGTCGTTTTCCCTCGTGTTGATCAGCTTAACTGCGATGGGAGTAGGGGTCTTGATCTTACTCGCGTGCTCTATGAGCGCGCTTGTGACGTACTTAGCGACGGCCGTCTTTCCAGTACCCGTCATGCCGAAGGCAAATATGTTCGAAGGGCGCGCGCCGCTTAGGGCTGCGGCCAGTATCATACCCATGCCGTTTATCATCTCTTCCCTGTGGGGTAGTTCCCTAGGTATGTAGTCCGGCCTCAAATATGAGCGATCGATAAATATCCTTGACTTGGTTGCCTTATTGAATATGTCGCTCAAGTCCATTTGAGGCATCGCCGGGCTTAACCCGATCTATGCTTCTAAGCCGGGCTTTTAACCTTAACACTAAAAATTATGCTACCTAATTAGGCATCGCGACCTGAAAAAGTATACCCTCATCCAGTTTGTGTTCTTCCCATAATTTCTACGGTGTGCTCGCGTGAGCGTTAAACAAGGGCACGCTGAATGACCAGAAGAATTAAGCGTTAATACTCCCGCTTGATCTAAAATATGGTATATGAACTGATCGCAGGAATTGCCTTACTGGCCTTGGGGATTGTGCTGTTGTTGATGGCACGTCTAGGGAAAGAGACAAAAGTCGATCAGCCAAGCTCTCGTGAGAGCAAGTGGGACGGAGGAGCGGTAATCCTCATAGGGCCGATTCCAATAGTGATAGGTAAGAACGTCCGGGTGGCCAAGGAGCTACTGTTGCTGGCCTTGGCCGTATTCATCGCGATGCTCATGCTTTACGTATTCGTGAGGTGATTTTTGATGGAGAGAATTGCGCTCAGGGTCTTTGGGATTTTTCTTATCCTGGTTGGGCTTTTCCTGGTAGTTACATCGCTTCTTCAGTTCATACCTGCAGGCCCGGTTAGTGGCGGCGTCGTTGTGCTAATTGGCCCCCTTCCTCTATCCTTTGGTTTTGGCCCATATGGCCTGCAGATGTTGGTGGTCGCACTTTCCCTGGCGCTTTTCATGATGGCAATTCTCTTTATCTTGTTCGTTTGGAGTAGAAGAAGTGTTCAATGGAGTTGAAGTGGGGCTAGCCGGACTTTCACCAAAGGTTTTGAACCGGCGACCAACGGGTCGCTCCGCTCCAGGGCCAATTCATCCCCTTGCGGGTCAAAGGCTTTGGTAAGCCCTGGGGCCCGTCGCTCTACCTGGCTGAGCCATAGCCCCACCGCTATACCTTTACGCGCTAATAAATAAGGATTTATGCCAAATCTTTTCGGTACTTCAGGTCTTCGCTTCACGTTTCCTGGGAATTTGAGCTACCAGTTGTTGAAGAGTCTTGCCAGGTCCATGGCTGTTAGCTTTGGCGACATCGAATCAGTTGTAATAGCTAGGGATGTTAGGACTACGTCTTGGCTTATTTCGGTGTTCTTATCCAGGGCCCTTTCAGCCGCGGGCTTTAACGTGTACGACATGGGCGTAGCACCTTTACCTGCTCTTGCTTACGCTAGCGAACAGCAGGAGCATCAGTTGGGCGTGATCATAACTGCAAGCCACAACCCCCCCAATTACAATGGAATAAAGATATTTAAAAAAGGCTGGGAGCTCACAAGGGAAGAGGAAGAAAAGGTTAGCGAAAACGCTGAACCAAGTCTAGCTATTGGCAACTTTGAAGGACCGTCCCCTACCTCTGCACTGGATGATTACCTCGACGCGCTTAGGTCCCACATATTACCTAGAAAATCCCGGAGCGTGCTGGTTGATGTAGGAAATGGGACGGCGGCTCCAGTAACGCCTCGCTTGATCTCTGAGGCGGGAGGCAATGTAATATGCGTTAACTGTGATCAAAGCGGGCAATTTCCAGGTCGTCTACCGGAGCCTAACCCAATTAACTTAGCTGAAACGCTATCCCTGGCTAAACGTTTGGGCATAGCTCTCGGAATAGCTCACGATTGTGACGCTGACAGGGTTGCAGTTTTCGACGGAAGGGGGGCATTTTTATCACAGACGCGCATACTTGCTTATTTCTTGAAGAAGAAGGCCGAGATGAAGGGAGGAGGAACGATGGCCACGACCGTTGACGTGGGTATGGCTGTCGATGACGTAGCTAAGACATACAATGTGAACGTAATCAGAACTAGGCTTGGAGGGTCTCATGAGATAGCCATGACTCGTGATGACGTCATAATTTTTGGTGAGCCTTGGAAAATAATGGACCCAGATTGGGGACCCTGGGCAGACGGCATAAAAGTAGCCGTTGAGCTCGCCGAGGACGTAATGGAGAAGGAAGCCGACATATCAAGCCTGCTTAGCGATATTCCCGATTATCCCAGCATAAGGGAAGACTTTAACTATAGGAAATGGGATGTTGAGAAGCTAAGGTCTGCCTCCATCTCAGCTTTTCAGCCCCAGAAAGTTGAGGATTACGATGGCCTGAAGCTGACCTTCGAAGATGGCTGGTTGCTATTTCGGAAATCAGGAACGGAAGAAAAAGTAAGGCTTTACGCGGAGTTTAAAACTCAAGAGAAACTGCAGGAAGCTAGGCTATCCGCCATAAGACTTCTTAAAGACCTCGGCTTCATAGCACGATTACTTTGCCACCTCTTGGTATACCGCAAGGGTTTGTTTTGCTACAGCGCTCCAGGTGAAATACTGCATTATTCTCTTTCTTCCGTTCTCGCCCATCACCTTCAGCTCGTCAGGCTTGCTGAGGGCGTCGTTTATGGCCCAGGCTATATCGTTTGGATCGTTACCGTTTATGTGGTAACCGCACCTATCGGGACCGCTTGGTATAACCTGCTCCCTGAACCCAACCACGCCCCTCGCTCCAACTATGACTGGTTTTTTCATTGACATTGCCTCTAAGGAAACAATGCCGAAGGGCTCGTAAACAGAGGGAAACACGCATAGGTCTGCGGCTGCGTAGTGCAGGATCCTTTCTCTTTCCTCCACGAAGTCAAACCTGTATATGACGTTATTGCTAACTCCAAGCCTAGCAGCTAGCTCCGTTAGGTCCTTTTGCTCCTCTCCCCTTCCCAGCACCACCAGCTTGACGTTTGGATGGTCCTTAAGAACCGTTGGCATTGCCTGTATTAGGTTCCTTACGCCCTTAACCCAGGTTAGTCTCCCTATGAACAGTATCATTATATCTGTGTCCTTTATGCCGTATTTTTGTCTGATTATCTTAGCTTCCTGAGGAGGATATTTATCGGGATCGTAAAGGTCTGGATCAACTCCGTTCCAAACCACGCTTATCTTGGATTCGGGCCATCCGTGCTGGGCAAGGTCGTCTCTCATGACATTGCTGACCGTGATTATACGATCTGACTCATCCCGGGCTATCTCCTCTAGCTGAGTGACAACCTGAGAGCCTCCGCCTCCACTGCGACCCCATTCAGTCGAGTGGACGTGAAAAACGAAAGGAAGGGATGCGTTGTTCTTTATTATTATTCCAGCGGGTGCTCCCAACCAGTCATGACCAGCGACTAGGTTATACTTGTAGCTCTTGGTCTCTATCAGCTCGTGCTTCATTAAGTTGGCAGAAGCTATGTTATAGGTAAAGACATCTGCAAACGTCTTTATCGCTGTCCCCCAACGTTTCAGGTCCTCTGAGACTATCAGAGGAAAGATCTTGCTGGCGTCCACTATCTTTGGTCTGAAGACCTCCACACCCTTCATTACCTCGTACTCCGGAGAGTTGTCCCTGTTCATGGTGAAGACGCTCACGTCGTGACCCATCTTAACGTACTCTCTAGTTATGTACTCAGCGTAAGTCCCCAACCCGCCGACCAGAGATGGAGGATATTCCCAAACAAAGAAGCCTATCTTCATACTCTTGATATAAGCTTCACTTTATAAGCTATTTTACTCGGCTGCCAAACGCTTTTACGTTTCATTTAAAACCGATCATGGATGCAGCTCTTCTTGCTGTAGTCACGTCCTTGTTCCCCGCTTTGTTCTTTCTTCTACTACTTTACTTGAGGGATGAGCGCGAGCTTTCTCGCCTTAGGGAAAAAACGCTGGAGGAGGCCAGAAAACAGTATGAGCTTTGGAAGTCTGCGGAGCTTCGTTCCGATTACCTGAAGCTCAAAGAGGAGGCCTTACGCGAGGCGAGCCTTGCCCTGGAGAAGTGGAAGATTGATGAGGAAAGGAAGATAAGGGAAGACGCAGCCCAGCGCTCATCATCGGTGAAGCTGGGAAAGGTGGCTGAGCAACTGATCCCGCTCGGTCTTAGGGATGTCATTGGAGCTGATCTTGAGGACTTCAGGTTCCTAGGATCACCGGTTGACTACGTTGTTTTCAAGGGACTACACAAAGGATCAGTAAGCGAAGTAATATTTCTTGAGGTAAAAAGCGGGGAAAACTCCGAGTTAAACGAAAGGGAAAGGAACGTCAAGAAGGCAGTAGAAGATAAAAGTGTAAAGTTTACGGTGTATCGTCTTCAGCAACCGAATGGAAATCGATCTGCCCAATTAGCTCATCTAGCTCATCTGGCTTAAGAGTCGTAAGCCAATCTATGGCTTGGCTTTTTGCGCGCCCCTCAATTACTGATATCAAAAGCCGCGCGCTTTGATCGGGCCCTCCGGTGGACGTGTCAATGTCAAATACCCTGTCGCCCCACTTCTTAATTATGTTTGCGTGTACCACTCCTAGGAGCTCTGCTAAAACGTTCTCCTTAACCTTCTTGGGAGGATAGCCTCTTTCTTCAAGCCGTTTTTTGAGCACAAGGGGATTTGTCCTAAGGACTATTGCCGCAGTTGGCTGCACGTCGACGAAGGAGAGGTCAATCCACTCTATTATCGTATCGTCTTTTAATAGGTCTTTTATTTTTGATCTGACCGCCTCTTCGTCGATTACGAAAGAGCCGGTTTCCTCATCAAAATTGGTGTAAAGCCGTTCAGCTTTTATGACTTCCCCGAGCTCCACAACGTTATAACGGTCCTTAAGGATCCTAGCTATGGAAGTTTTTCCCGTGCCAGGAACTCCACAAAGGAAAAAAACCATGACTTTCGCGCTCAGGAGCTCTCGTTTTCGCTGCTGCCCGTGCTGGACTTGCTTGGTGTGGAGGGGGTCTTGCTCTTGGCGCTCATTATCACGTCGTCTATTCTGATTATTATGCTAGCAGCCTCGGCAGCTCCATGTATGATTTGTCTCTTCATTATGGCTGGCTCAACGACTCCAAGCTTTAACATGTCTACGGGATGAGTACTGTCCATGGATACGCCCATATAAGTTCCGTCCGGCTTCTCGTGGGCAGCCCTTAGCTCGGTGAGCACATCTATTGGGTCTAGGCCCGCGTTCTCAGCAAGGGTTCTGGGTATGGACTCCACGGCGTCTGCGAAGGCTTCAATTACCAGCTGCTCCCTACCTCCTATTTTTATGGCCTCAGCCCTCAAAGCTTTCGCTATCTCCGCCTCAGCTGCTCCGCCTCCAGCTACAACGTACTTGGACCTGTAAACGTCAGCGACGACCGCTAAGGCATCCTTCAGCACTCTTTCAGCCTCATCTACGGATCTCTCAAGCCCGCCTCTTATCAGGATGCTTACGGCTTTGGGATTAGCGCATCCCTCAACGAACACCATCTTGTCATCGCCGATCTTTCTCTCCTCAACGAGCTCGGCGGTACCAAGGTCCTTGGGGGAAAGGTCCTCTAAGCTGGTAACGATGCTTCCTCCGGTTGCCTTTGCGAGCTTCTCCATATCGCTTCTCTTGGCTCTTCTTACCGCCAGTATGCCAGCCTTGGCCAAGAAGTGCTGGGCTACGTCATCTATTCCTTTCTGGCACACAACAACGTTGGCTCCCGAGGCCACTATCTTATCGACCATTTCCTTAAGCATGTGTTCCTCTTCGTCGAGAAAAGCCTTCATCTGGCTTGGATCGGCTATCCTTATCTCGGCATCTATCTGCGTCTTCTCAACCTCCAGAGAAGCGTCGATTATGGCTATCTTTGCGCCCTTCACGACCTTAGGCATTGCAGGGTGAACCACTTCTTTGTCAAGGACTACCCCGTACACGAGCTCTGTGTCAAGAAGGCCCTGACCTTGCTTCTTGGTTATCTGTATGAGATCCTGGTCGACGATTATATTCCCATCTCTTTCTTCCTTTATCTGCTTTATGGCATCAACTGCGATCTTTGCGAGCTTTTCCCTTGCCTCTCCCTCTATCTTGTTTCCTATTGCTGTAAGTGCCACCTTTAGAATCAGGTCATCATCACTTACGGGTACTGCTATCTTATCAATTACTGCCTCTGCCAGTTCCGCTGCGTGTTGGTATCCGGAAGAGATCAGCGTTGGGTGTATGTCTTTTTCGACAAGATTGGATGCTTGGCTCAAGAGAGCGCCGGCCAGCACAACCACAGAAGTCGTGCCGTCTCCTACCTCATCATCCACGCTCCTAGAGGCCTGTACCATTAGCTTGGCTGCCGGATTTTGCACATCCATCTCCTTTAGAATGGTCGCTCCATCGTTCGTCACAGTAATGTCTCCAAGAGAGTCCACCAACATTTTATCCCGGCCCTTGGGCCCTAGGGTCGGTTTCACTGCCTCGGCTACCGCGATAGCTGCAGATAAGTTATTGTGCAATGCTTCCTTGCCAGTAGTACGTTGAGAACCTTCCTTAAGTAGGAGCACTGGCACACCTCCTAGGTTAGCCGGTATGATACTCACTAACCATCACCAAGAAACATACTTCGTTTCCTTATAAGTGTTTCATGAGGGCACGCCCCCTATGATTCCCTGCAGAGGTCCTCCATCACGCTTTCCTTGTTTTCACATGTTGTTTTATTTTGAGCGGGCAAAACGGGTAATCGCTTAATTAAAAATACAGATAAAATTGAGTCGTTCTTAAATTCAGAGCCAAGCTAAGCTTATGCAGAAGAGGCGCTTGGGAAAGATTGGGTACATGGCGACCATAGCGGCCTTGGGTTCTTTGGCCGTCGGATGGAGGGGTCTCTCCAAAAGTGATATTGAAAGGACTATGAAGCTGGTCATCGATCATGGCGTAAACTATTTCGACGTGGCTCCCTCTTATGAAGATGCTGAAGTCAATATAGCGCCTTGGGTTAAGGAGTACAGAAGCAGCATATTTGTTGCCGACAAAACAACGCAGAGAAAGAAGGAAGGAGCCTGGCAGGAGCTGAACGTATCCCTCGAGAGAACTGGTGCCGAGTACTTTGACCTTTACCAGTTCCATGCCGTAAACAGCATGAAGGACTTAGACTTGATAATGGGAGATGGGGGCGCTATTGAGGCTTTTGAAGAAGCGAAAGAAAAAGGCCTTATAAAACACATAGGCATAACCGGGCATGCTGATATGAATGTGTTGGCCGAAGCGTTAAAACGCTATCCTTTTGACTCGGTTTTGCTCCCCGTCAACTTCGTTATTTACTTCCATTTGAACGACAGGAGCGACTTCAGAAAGGTGCTGAACTTAGCTATGGAAAAAGACGTGGGTGTCATCGCCATAAAGTCCATAGCGAAGACAAGATGGGCATCGCCTGATCATCGCTATCGTCCCTGGTACGAGCCTTTTGACGACCAAGAGACCATAAATAAGGCTTTCAGGTTTACCCTATCTCAGGTCGGAGTAACAACCTACGCAATGGCATCGGATCACAGGCTGGTTCCCAAGATAATCTACGCTGCAGAGAACTTCAACATAATAGGCCCAGATGAGCTTGATGAGCTGCGCGAGATAGCCCGCGAAATAGTACCCATATTTCCTGAGCCAGCTTAAGGACGCGCTACGGCGTTAACGTGGAGCCTTTTCTCGAGCTCCCTTGCCAGGGTTTTTGCGAACTGGCTTCTGTATGCGTCTGTTATGATCCAGCGCGCTCTGCTCTCATCTACGTAATATATCAACTCGTTGAAATCGGCGTGATCGCTTAGGCCGATCATGAAAGTTCTCTTTCCTACCTGGGTTAGTGCTTTTCCTGCCCAGCCGGTAACTATCAAGGACAGGTTATTGGGGTTTCTTCTTGTTGAAAGCGGCCAGAGTGCGACGTATGGATTTTTTTCCCTTATCTCCGCAAGGGCCTCGCGGCTGGTGACCCTGTAGTACTTCGGAAAGCGCACGCCGTACTTTTCATATACCTTGGCAATCTCGTAGCCCTTATTGTCCATTATTATTTTTACCCAGCGGGGAAGATAGGAAAGAATTGAAAGTATCTCTTGAAGCTTTCCCTGAGATGCGTATATGTCAACGGAGCCATTAGAGAGCCCCTGTTCTACCAAATCTCTTAGGATTAAATCGGCGTTTATGTAATCGCGAACGTTATTTGGGCTACCGTAGGTGGCCTCGATCACGAGCTCGTCGGGGTGCAGAACTGGCGTGCCCTTCAGCTTAAAGTCGCCGGTGAAGGCGAAGGTCCCCTCTGGAGTTTCCACCATGACTTGGGCCGCTCCAAGTATATGATCGGCGGGATACAAGAAGAGCTTTCCCCGCTCTAATTCCAGTGGTACACCATAATCTAGGGACAGCGGATGCTTTAAGCTGCCCCTAATCGCGCCTATTATGTCGATCGTTTGCGGGGTTGCGACCTGATGTAGGCCCGTGGAAAGGCCACCGAGGTGATCTGCGTGAGCATGAGTTATCACGTGATATTTTTTCTTGGTCGCCGCGTCGCACCCTACCTCGGTGCCTAACTCAATCTCTCCGTTTTTCCTCACGTTCGAACGATAGTGAGAGAAGGCGTCAAGTGGCAGCTCCAATATAGTATTGCGTCGACCAGACTTAAAAAATTGCGCGTTGTCGAGTTCCAATATATTCGAATAAAATGAAGAAGCTATATGTTATTTGAATATTCATGGTAAAGGTTTAAATAATATATAGGGCGCGGTCACATGGAAAATCAACCCTTATCGCTTAAGGTTGTGGCCACTGCGGTGGGAGCGGCCCTGTACGCAATGGGCGCAATGATAACTGAATACACGGCTTCGCCTTGGGGGGTAGGCCAGTTCAGGCCTGCGGTCATAATACCTGCCTTCTTCGCGATATTCTTCGGTCCATGGGTAGGGGGCGTTTCGGCAGCGCTTGGCACAAACACGGCAGCCATGTTAACCAACGGTAACCTCTTGCTGAGCCTCATGGCAGGCGTGCCTGGCAACTTCATCGGCTTCTTTATTTACGGCTACATGTTGAAGAGGTTTAGTTGGAGGAAGTTCGTTTGGGCCTCGCTTGTGTCACTTTTCGTAGGTAACTTGGTCGCGGGAATGGGGGTAGTTTCCTACTACTCTCTTTTCGTCAAGGGGCTTTCGCTGGAAAATCTAAGGGGCTGGGCTATATCCTTAGGTCTCACGGCTTGGTGGCTCATAACAATGCTACCCTTTATGTACTTGATATTGCCGCCCCTGCTAAAGGTTGGGGCTAAGGCCTTTCCCAACCTTGCACCCATTGGTCTAAAGACGAGCGAAGAGCTGCCGCCACTGGACACGTTTCTGTCACTCTTTCTCCCGGGTTTGGCTCTTTTTTCCTTCGGTGCCTTCATAGCTATAAGACCATCGCTCGGGATGTACATGATGGGCCTTTATAGGAACGCCTCCGTTTTCGTTTACGCGATCAAGGTTATGTTCCTTGCAGGGGGAGTAGTGCTTATGCTCATCGGTCTGAGCGCGTTGCTTTTGCTAAGGCGCAGGACATCAGCTGCTCATAAGAGCTTCACGCGAAGCAGGTCTGAATATATGGGCCCTCTGCTCGTTAGGAGGCTGCGCTTCAGAGTGAACGAGGTAACTGCGAACTTCCCGGAAACCTCTCCTTTTACGTTAACATGAGCTTCCCGTTCAGATCTTGCCCTTGCGAGGGTTAAGTGAGGAACGAAGGGCTTCTGGTCATAGGGTACCCTAGCGCTTGAAAGGGCATTTCTGACGATTTGGGCGAGCTCCATCAGCTGCTTCCTTCCGCGTTCCTCGCTAACGCCAACCCATATGATCCTTGCCCTTTCCTTTGAAGGAAAGTACCCCAGTCCAGACAAGGAAGCCTCAAAGCTTTGGTAACTCACGCTAGAAAGCGAATCAGCAGCCTTTTTTACGACTTCCTCGCTAGCCTCCCCTATGAAGGCCAGGGTGAAGTGAAGGTTTTGTGGCGATACTGTTTTGAGGTTTGGATTGCCTTGCAGTTCGTTTAGCACGGCCAATACGTTTGTCTTAGCCTCGCCATCTGGCAGGTCTACAGCCACAAATACGCGCATAAAGTACCCGCTAAGATACTTAAAAGCTGGTAACCTTACACCAGAGGTTGCGCATTCTGGCTTTAACTGGGCTTCCGGGGGCTGGAAAGTCCACTGTCGCCTCGCTCGCAAAAGCCCAAGGTTTACCCGTCGTGTCCATGGGGGATGCTGTTAGGGAAGAGCTCTCAAGGAGAGGGCTCGAGCCGACACCCGACAACTTCAACTCGCTTACAGTTGGCCTCCGCCGGGAGTACGGGGATGGTGCGGTTGCCGTGCTAACGCTTAACTTGATAGTGAGCAGGGGATATCTTGGGGCCCCTGAGCTTGTTGTTGATGGGGTAAGGAGTCTCGCAGAAGTGGAACAGATGAGAAAGTGGCCAGGAGTCCAATCGGTAAAGGTGATGAGCGTTCTGGCCCCGTTCAAGGACAGGTTTGCTCGCCTATTCGAAAGGGGAAGGGCAGGGGACCCCAAGAGCGAGGAGGAGCTAAGGAGAAGAGATGAGGCCGAGCTCTCCGTTGGGCTAGGGCAGCTTATAGCGCTCGGGGACATATTTCTTGTTAACGAAGGAGATATCGGGTCATTTGAACACATAGCAGCAGATAAGCTCAGGGCATGGAAGAGCGGAGTGGATCCTTAGCTTTTAGGCCGATGGAGTTGTAAGACGCCAAACGCCGTTCTGGTCCTTGTAAACCAGCGTTGCTTTATGCATTTCGTCTAGGACCTTTTTCTGGGGTGCTGAGAGTTGCTCGACTTCGTTCTCGGTTCTCGGAAGGCTGGCTATGATCGCGTCATAATAAGGCCTGTAAACGAGGACCCTATCCTCGTCCTCACCTATTATCTTAACTATGCCCTTTTCCTCTAGGTCCCTTATCTGAGATATGGGTTTCCTTATCCTAGAGAGGGGATAAGCGCCCACGTTCTTTATGAAGTTTATGAAGTTGTCTGACGGGCTTTTACCGCGATCTGTAGCACTATCAGGGGTGCGTTCTTGCTCCTGCTGTGCAGGTCTACCCCTTGTGGCGCCGTGCACTGGTGATGTAGGTATTGATATCTTTGGCCGCGATGTGATGTGCTGCTCTTCCTCGGGCACGTTTTCCTCCATCTCGTGTATCTCGCGATCAGCTTCACCGTATTTTTCTTCATGGCGTTCAACCTGCGGCCTTGTTGTCGACGCGCTTTCCTCGGCCCTTGTAGCTGAAAGCATTTCCTTTATGTCTGAAAGCGTATCCTGTATTTCGCCAAGCCTTTCCCATATTATTTCCATTGAGTCGGTCTCGTTCTCCTTTCCTTGGACAAGGTACTTTATGACCTCATCGAAAGATAGCTTTCTGCCCTGCTTTGCCTCCATTTGGAGCCTGATCTGCTCTAAGTAGGAGTAGGTTTCATCGCTCAGCTGAACCTCTTTTACCATAGGTTAAACGTTACTATCAAATATAACGGTTCTCCTTGAGAGCGTACCCAAGATCGCTGGCTTTATGAGCGCCCTTTCGTTATGATGGCGCCGAGCTCCTTAGCTTTTCTCTCCACCGCCTCCACCGCCTCTTCGGCCTTCCTTTCCGCTTCCTCTCTGTTTGTTGATGCGTATTCCACGTGCACCAACATGCTGGGGCGGTCCTCTGTGTTGCCTGGGTGCGTTTTTATGTATAGGGCGTTATCCTCCTTTACGAGTTTCTTCACGTAAGGCGCCAGGGAGGCTTCAAAGATCCCAACAACATTTATTTCTCTCTCCGCAACGAAAAGCCTTTGTTCCCTTATGAGGATTGGCAGAAGGTGTTTTTCAAGCATTGCCTCCATCTCAGAGGGAACCCCGGGAAGAACTATCACGCTTGTTTTATGTCCCTCGCCTTGGGCATCTATCCATGCCCCAGGTGCCATACCAACAGGGTTATCGAGCTCCTTAGAGGGATATGGGAGATAGGCCATTTTCTCCCTTTCGGGCGTTAGTGGAGCGCCTTCTAGGCGAGTTTTTTGTTTGATCCAACTTAGGGCAAGCTCGCTCTCTCTCAGGGGTAAGCCCAAGGCCCTAGCTATGGCTGCCATAGAGATATCGTCGTAAGTTGGACCCAATCCCCCAGTGGTTATCAAATAATCTGGTCCCCTTTGAAGGCTTTCCCTGACCGCCGCCACAATCTCTTCCTCGCTATCTGCCACAACGGTAATCCTCCTAACGGAAACACCAACCAGGGAGAGCCTCCTAGCTATGTAGGCTGCGTTTGTGTTAACAACCCTTCCTGTTAGGACCTCGTTCCCTATGGTTAATACTTCAGCCCTTACGGCGGTTTTGTTTTCAATAGTACTCATATGGTTAAAGCTATGCGAGCGGTTATAAGTTTGATCTGATCAAGAGTTAAATACGAGGCAACGTAGATTCTATGGGCAACGGCATCGAGACTGTGCTTAGGGAGGTAGAAAAGCGGGTAACACCGAGTCGTGAGCTAGTGGAGAAGATAGATAGGGTGAAGGCTGAGGTGTTTAGGCGCCTTCAGCCGCTTGCGGTCGACTTTAAGCCTGAACTAGAAGGCTCCGTGGCCAAGGGGACGTGGCTAGCCACCGATCCGGAGCTAGACGTGTTCATGATGTTCCCAACAAACGTTGCAGAAAATGCGATGGTTGAGCGCGTCATGGAGGTCGGCAAGACCATTTTTGATAAGTGGGAAGTTAGCTATGCCGAGCATCCGTACGTAAGGGGATTTATAGATGATGTCCCGGTTGATCTGGTACCTTGCTACGCCGTAAGCTCGCCATCAGAGATGATAAGTGCAGTGGATCGCACGCCCTTCCACACGCGTTTCGTCAACGAGAACTTGAACCAGGAGCAGAAGAAAGACGTAAGGTTGCTAAAGGCCTTCTTAAAGGGCTTAGGAATATATGGAGCGGAGATCAAGACGAGGGGCTTTTCTGGCTATGCCTCTGAAGTGCTCGTTTATCGCTTCGGCAGCTTTCTGGGCCTCCTTGATAAAGCGCAGAGATGGAGGGGAAAGGTTAACCTTGGCTGGAACGGGCAGCCCGAAGCGTTGGGAGTTCCTGATCCAATCGATCCATCTAGGAACGTCACCGCATCGGTATCAATGAGGAGCCTCTCTATATTTGTTGCCGCCTCTGGTTTCTTCTTGAGGAGACCATCTTTGCGCTTCTTCTGGGGAGACGGTGCAGAGGAAACGGCGAACCTGGACCAAGTGCTAATCCTGAAGACTGGCAAGCCAAGCTGGGTCGACGACGTGCTGTGGGGAGAAATATGGAGGGCTGTAGGGGGTATCAGAAAACAGCTTATTAAAGAAGGCTTTGCGGTAATTGACGTAGGAGCTTATGAAGAAGCAGATCACGTTTACTTCTTTTTCTACCTCTTATCCAGGATGCGCGCCGCTGTTTACCTTATGGAGGGGCCACCAGTCAACATGATAGATGACAGCATTAGGTTCGTGGATAAGTGGTCCTCTCGGAAGGAGACCGTAAGGGGGCCGTGGGTCGGAGAAGGGAAGTGGTTTGCAGCGAAGACGCTAGGTGGTGATGCAAGAGATGTTATCGGGTCCTTAATCAAGGCAAACCCCAAGCAGCTTGCCCTGGGAGATTTCGAGCGTGAAGTAAGGAAGGGTTTCGAGGTTGAGTGGGGCAATGCGATCGCGAATAAATGTAGTTCCGAGTGCTTGCGCGCCCTGCGCAGGTTTGCTTTGCTCAGGGAGACTTGGGCCCTACCCCGAGAAAGCCTTTCCCAAAGATGTTTTTCAGACGCTTGCTATTCTTAAATCAAAACCGTTATATTTGCCGGAATTATAAAATTGGGCCTGTAGTCTAACCTGGTAGGATATCGAAAGACCTGAGGCCGCCCTTACACGGCAGAGGTTCCGGTTCAAATCCGGACAGGCCCACTCGTTAAAAAATTATCCTCTGCGTCGCCCGAAAGACTTATAACTGTTTTGCTCTTGATCCTGAGGCCAGGGGGTGCCTTAAGGCTGAGAGGTCCTGTGGACCAACCCCTCGA